>OHWF01000012.1_pt1 | contig 148046 bp, 136 predicted proteins | sample 1579681 | NCBI WGS metagenome assembly OHWF01 (sample SAMEA3882554, study PRJEB24775) | human gut metagenome | biome: human-associated habitat; feature: intestine environment; material: feces | place: Netherlands | collected 2009/2010 | reverse complement strand
ATTCGCGCTCTGCAGCACTGCCTTTTTTGCATTATTTTCGGGTCTTGCTATAGATGGAAGTGCAGGAGAGTTAATCCACCCGTTCGTTCCCCCAGAAAAACAATGCCACGGTTCCCGGCCCTGTGTGGCTGCCGATGGTGGTTCCGATGTTGTTGATCTCGACTTTTCCGTTCAGATTGGGAAAGCGTTCCTCGATAAGATCCGCAACGGCCCGCGCATCGTCGTAGCAGGCGGACTGGGAAATGTAGCATTTGCCGGAGTAGGAGAGGCCGCCCTCGGCGTTTTCTTCCATCTGGTCGACGATTTTTTTGATGACTTTTTTCTTCGTACGGATTTTAAACCGCGGAATCAGACGGCCTTCGTTGTCCATGTTGAGCAGCGGGCAGATGCCGAGGAGTCCGCCGATTGCGCCGGAGGCTTTGGAGATGCGGCCGCCGCGCACGTAGAAGGTGAGGTCCGTGGAGAAGAACCAGTGATGGACTTTGAGGCGGTTTTTCATCGCGAAATCGTAAACCTCTTCCAGCGGTTTTCCTTCATCGCGCAGGTCGGCAAGGCGGTCCATCAGAAGACCGTAGCCGGAGGAAGCGCCGAGGGAATCCACGATGAGGATTTTCCGTTCCGGGTAGCGCTCTTCAAGGTCGGCTTTGGCGATCATCGCGGAATTCAGTACACCGGAAATGCCGGAGGAGAGGCAGACGTGGAGAATGTCTTTGCCGTCCTGCAGGAATGTTTCAAAATAGGCTTCAAATTCATCGGCATTCACCTGGGATGTTTTCGTGGAAGCGCCGGCGGCCATGGCGGCATAGAACTGATCGAACGGCATGGATTTGCCGAGATCATCCGCGTACTCGGTGTCATTTAATTTGTAATGGAAACAGATGTATGAGATTTCCCGTTTGGAGAAATGTTCTTCGGTAAGGTCTGCCGTAGAGCAGCAGCTGATGACATAGGAACTCATAAAATAATCCCTCCTCGTAAAAATGAAAGTAAGAACTCTGGTTTCTGTGCCTATTGTAGCATCTCGAATGGGAAAAGGCAACTGCGGAACGTGATTATATCCGTAATGAAAGGGAAAGCGAAATGGTGTCAAGCCTTGTATTTGCGGTGCGGCCTGTGGTAGAATAGAACTATGAGAATACGAAAATACGAAGGAGGTTTTTGCATATGCAGAATTATTCAGGAGAAGAAGGGCTGCAGTATCATCTGCAGATCCGAAAAGGCGATGTGGGACGGTATGTGATTCTGCCGGGAGATCCCAAACGGTGTAAAAAAATTGCAGCTTACTTTGAGAACCCGGTGCTCGTCGCAGACAGCCGGGAATTTGTGACTTATACGGGTGCTTTGGACGGTGTAAAGGTTTCCGTTACATCTACCGGCATCGGCGGTCCGTCGGCTTCCATCGCGATGGAAGAGCTGATCCAGTGCGGCGCCGATACGTTTATCCGCGTCGGAACATGCGGCGGTATGGCACTCGATGTAGAGGGCGGCGATATCGTGGTGGCAACGGGAGCGATCCGTGCGGAGGGAACGTCAAAGGAATACGCACCGATCGAGTTCCCGGCAGTCGCAGACCTTACCGTGACGAATGCGCTGGTGCAGGCGGCAAAGAATCTTGGGAAAAAATGGCATGCGGGCGTGGTACAGTGCAAGGATTCCTTCTACGGCCAGCACGACCCGGAGCAGATGCCGGTCGGCGATGAGCTGCTGAAAAAATGGGATGCGTGGATGAAACTTGGATGCAAAGCGTCAGAGATGGAATCGGCGGCACTCTTTATCGTGGCAAGTGCCCGCGGCGTCCGTGCCGGATCGGATTTTCTTGTGATGGGAAATCAGGAGAGAGTGAAACGCGGCATGGAGAACCACATTACGCACGATACGGAAGGTGCGATTCAGGTAGCCATCGAGGCACTGCGGATTCTGATCCGGGAAGATCAGAAATAAGAAAGAAAAAATAAGGGGATACTGGAAAGGGGATGCTGGATATGAAACAGGAAATCGGTACAGAAATAAAACAGGAGCTGGTAAAACAGGCTCTGGCAGCGCGGAAATTTGCGTATGTGCCGTATTCGAAATTCCGCGTAGGCGCGGCGGTTCTGGCAAAGAATGGAGCGATTTATACCGGATGCAACATTGAAAATGCGGCGTATACACCGACAAACTGCGCGGAGCGCACCGCGGTCTTCAAAGCCGTATCCGAGGGCATAACGGAATTTGACGCGATCGCCGTCTGCGGCGGCCCGGGAGAGGCAGAGCCGGAGGATTTCTGCACACCGTGCGGTGTCTGCCGCCAGGTCCTGCGGGAATTCGTTGATCCGAACGAATTTCTCGTCCTTCTCTGCAAGGGCGACGGTTCCTGGAAAGAAATGACACTCGAGGAGCTGCTGCCAATGGGATTCGGAAAAGAAAATTTATAAACAGAAGCCGGAAAAGAAAAAATCCAGGGCAGGTACGGAAAGTACCGTATGCCCTGGATTTTTTATGTCCAAGATATAAAAATTATTTACTGAAATTTCGGCTCACAGGTCAGATCGCATCCCAGACGCTGGAACATTTTGCGGTCCACATCGGAGAGCATAACGCTGGAGTGCACCTGGCAGCCCTTTAACTGCGGCAGGCAGGAGAGTGCTTTCTGTGCATCCTCGCTCTGTGCAGCGGTAGCGGACAGGGCGATCAGAACTTCGTCAGTATGGAGACGCGGATTTTTGCTTCCGAGATACTTTGTTTTCAGTGTCTGGATCGGAGTGATGGATTCCGGTGAGAGAACGTGTACGTCGTGTTCAATACCGGAAAGGTCTTTTAAAGCATTCAGCAGAAGTGCTGCGCTTGAGCCGAGCAGATCGCTTGTCTTTCCGGTGATGATGCGTCCGTCCAAAAGCTCCATGGCAGCAGCCGGTGCGCCGGTCGCTTCAGCGCGGACAAGAGCCGGGGAAACGGTGGTGCGGTCTGCGGCAACGATGTTCTCCTGTTTCATCAGAAGCTCGATTTTGTAAGCCTCTGTCTCGGAACGGGAACCGTCTGCGATGCCGTCCACAGCGTTATAGTAGCGGCGGATGATCTCCTGGCGGGAAGCCTCGCAGCATGCGGCATCATCGACAATGCAGTTTCCGGCCATGTTGACACCCATGTCGGTCGGGGATTTGTATGGGCTCTCGCCGAAAATCTGCTGGAAAATGGCGCGCAGAACCGGGAAAATCTCAACATCACGGTTATAGTTGACGGTTGTTACATCGTATGCCTCAAGATGGAACGGGTCGATCATGTTGACATCGTTCAGATCGGCGGTAGCAGCCTCATAGGCCAGGTTGACCGGGTGCTTCAGCGGCAGATTCCAGATCGGGAAGGTTTCATATTTGGCATAGCCGGCGTTTACACCGCGTTTGTGCTCGTGGTAAAGCTGGGAAAGACAGGTTGCCATCTTTCCGCTTCCCGGTCCCGGTGCGGTAACGACAACGAGCGGGCGTGTCGTTTCGATGTATTCGTTCTTTCCATATCCCTCATCGCTTACGATCAGCGGTACATTGTGCGGGTAGCCCGGAATTGTGTAGTGAATGTAAACCGGGATGCCGAGCTTTTGCAGTCTCTTTTTAAAGGCATCTGCGCTGTGCTGGCCGGAATACTGGGTAATTACTACGCTTCCGACGTAGAGGCCGCGTCCGCGGAACTCGTCGATCAGACGGAGTACATCACTGTCGTAGGTGATGCCGAGGTCACCGCGGATTTTGTTTTTCTCAATATCGGATGCGGAAATTGCCATAACAATCTCGGCCTGATCGGAAAGCTGCATCAGCATGCGCAGTTTTGCGTCCGGTGCAAAGCCCGGAAGAACGCGGGATGCGTGGAAATCGTCGAACAGCTTTCCACCGAATTCCAGATACAGCTTGTTGTCAAACTGGTTGATGCGGTCGCGGATGTGCTCGGACTGCATTTTCAGGTATTTTTCATTGTCAAATCCAATTTTCATGGTATTTTTCTCCCTTTTTTCCATGGTATTTGTTTGAAAGAAACGGATCATTCCTGCAGGGATGATGCAAAGTTTTCCCCATTGGGTTCTGAAGAGTTACAAACAACTGATTTTATTTTACTATAGAGAAAAGTCACGTGCAAGAAAAAAATGCGGCAGGAATAGAAGCGATTCAGAAAAAGCACTCCTTCGCGCAAGCATGATTCGCGATTTTTCCGGAATTTCGCATGGATCTGAATCGTTACAAAAAAAATCTCCCCAAAAGGAGAGAGGCCGGGACTTGGTTGAAGCCCCGGCGGTATGAAAAAGAAATCTATCTATTAGAAAGGTTGGCGTTGGAGACGTGCTTCCAGAAATGCTTTGCCGTCTCCGGTTTATTTATAGAGAAACAATGGAGGTTGTTTTTTACTTCCTTTGTTGTTGATAAGATTAGTATACGGGAAAATTGTGACCAGAATGTGTACACGGGATAAAGCTTTTCTGAAGAGAACATGAAAACAAAAGGAAGAAAATCTGACGGAATTGTAAAGAAGTAGTCAAAAAGGATTCATGCACCGTGGAAAAGGCGCATAAAATGCAGGAGAAGAAAAAGAGCATTTCCGGCAGGAAAACCGATAAGACCGGAAAACCGGCTATCTGGCAGCTGCGGGGAAGAGGTTTCTATGCCGGAAATGAAAAGGAAGAGAAAAATTTGCAGAGCGTGATTCTGGATATGGTCAACCGTTTTGGCTATCTTGGTATTCTGATTCTGATTGCGGTGGAAAATGTATTTCCACCGATTCCCTCCGAGGTGATTCTGACCTTTGGCGGTTTTCTGACAACGTGTACTCGGCTGCACCCGGCGGGGGTTGTGCTGGCATCTACGGCGGGCTCACTGCTTGGCGCGCTGGTGCTGTACGGAGCCGGAACCCTCGTCAGCCCGGAAGGGCTTGCCGAGCTGCTCGAGAGCCGGCCGATGAAGCTTCTGGGGTTTCGGGCAGAGGATGCCTGGAAGACCATTGCCTGGTTTCAGAAAAAGGGGCAGCGGGCTGTGCTGCTCGGCCGATGCATTCCGATCATCCGAAGTCTCATCTCGGTTCCGGCCGGCATGGCGGGGATGAAGATGCCGGGATTTCTGCTATATACCATAGTCGGGAGTACGGTCTGGAATCTTCTTCTGGTTGGCATCGGTGCAGCGGTCGGCGCTGCATGGGAGCAGGCGGCAGAATATGTGAAGCTGTATGCGGATGTGGTTTTCCTTATTTTAATGGTGGGAACCGTATGCTTTCCGGCATTCCATTTATATAGGAAGAAACACCGTCAAAAATAATAGGATGCATGAAATCATGCATGATATGCAAAAAATATGCTTGCAATTTAGCAATAAGTGTGCTAAGATTCATCTCAACAAATAAAAGGGAGTAGCGAAACGCCGCGGGATCTGAAATAAAAACATCCCGTGCGGGTTTGAAACCGTCAGCCGATGTTGAGAAACATCCGTATCAAATGAGAACGCAAGACTTTTATTGTGGCAGATGTCATGATAGGAGTCTTTTTTTATCCTTCGACTCCTGAATACCAAATATGAACTGCCATCCGTTGCCAGCGAAAGAAGCGTGGCGGAGAGAGAGGAATGTATGAGCAGCCAAAGAGTAAAAAAAGAATTGTACGAAACTGCAATGACAGGAGAAAAGGCACTGACCAGCCTGATGTATGTACAGATGACACTGTATGCAGCAAAAAGCCAGAAAACGTATGCCAGGGTGCGAAGCGAGGGGCGTGCAAGGATGCGCCACATGGGGCTTCATATGAATCAGTATTTAAGAGCGGCAGGAAAGGATCTGGAAAGCTTTCGAAACCGTCTGAAAGAGACACATCTGCCGGAAGAGCTTCAGTCAAAGGCAGAAACATTTCTGGTCCAGACGGTACATGCGCTGGATGTGACGGAGAAAAAACAGATGTACCGCAGGGAACTGATCGGGATGGAAGAGAAAGTAAAGGAAACAGCAGAACAGATCGAGGAGCTGCTGAAAAGCATGCGGGAGCTTGGAGTATAAGTCACCGTCTGGCAGGCTCTGCGTGACCCGTAACGTGTAGTATCCGCAGGGGAGTCGGCGAAGGGGAATGCGCATGGTGGACTTTTCAAAAACAAAATGTTAAGATAAAACATATGGTAATGATTCAGAGCCATGCGAAATAGAAGAGAAGATGCAGGAAAGAAAAGGAGTAAGAAACGTGGCAGAAGAAATTGCAATGAAGGTGATCGCCCGAATCCACACGGATTTCCCGGAAAAATTCGGGATTCCGAGGCAGAGCGGACTGATCGAAGAACTAAAGAGTATGATCGTTTTTGAACCGGAGTTCCGCGATGCAAATGCACTGAGGGGGCTGGAAGAATATTCCCATCTCTGGTTGATCTGGGAGTTTTCGGAAGCCGTGCGGGATACCTGGTCTCCGATGGTGCGGCCGCCGCGGCTTGGCGGAAATAAGCGTGTCGGCGTATTTGCTACGCGTTCGCCGTTCCGTCCGAATCCGATCGGTCTTTCTTCGGTAAAGCTGGAATATGTGGAGCAGCATCCGTCGCTTGGTCCGGTATTGCACCTTACGGGAGCAGATCTGATGGACGGCACACCGATTCTGGATATCAAACCGTATCTGCCGCATGTAGACAGTCACGTGGAGGCACTTGGCAGCTTTACGGAAAAGACGAAAGAATACTTTATTCCGGTTGAGATTCCGGACGAGCTGCTGGAAAAGGTTCCGGCAGACCACCGTGCGGCGCTGAAAAAAGTGCTGGAGCAGGATCCGCGTCCATCGTATCAGAACAGCGAAGAACGCGTCTACGGACTTTCCTTTGCGGGAATGGAAATCAAATTCCAGGTAAAGGACGAGGTACTGCATGTTGTGGGAGTAGAAATGTGAGGAAGAAATAAAGATCGGGAGAAAAGACCGAAAGCAAGGATCGAAAGCAAAGATCAAAAGCGAAGATCAAAAGCAAAGATCAAAAGCAAGGATTAAAAGCAAAGATCGAGAGAAGAGACCAAAAGCAAGGATTAAGAGAAAAGATAGGAAGAAAAAATGGAACGAAATGTAGAGATAGATAAAATTTCAGATGGAAAACGATACGGAGCCAATGATCTTGTAAAAGTGGGCTGCGACGACTGCCGCGGATGCTCCGCCTGCTGTCATGGGATGGGAGATTCGATTGTACTCGACCCGATGGATGTCTACCGCCTGGAGAAAAAGTTGGGAAAGACGATGGAAGAGATTCTGCTGGCGGGGAGCGTGGCGCTCCGTGTCGTGGACGGCGTCATTTTGCCGCACCTTAAGATGACAGAGCTGTCAGACCGGTGCAGCTTTTTAAATGAAGAGGGCCGCTGCAGTATCCACGATGCGCGCCCGGGCTTCTGTCGGATGTTTCCGCTGGGGCGGCTGTATGAGGATGGAACATTTTCCTATTTCCTTCAGGTCAACGAATGTCCAAAGGAAAACAAGACGAAAGTCAAGGTCCGCCGCTGGCTCGACACGCCGGAGCTTGGAAAATACGAAGCCTTTACGACAAAATGGCATTATTACCTGAAGGAAAAACAGAATGCGGCGCGCGAAAGCGAGGACGATGCATTCCGGCAGCAGATCAGCATGAACATTCTGAAGCTGTTTTATCTGCTTCCGTATGACGGAAATACAGATTTTTATACACAGTTTGCAGCTCGAATGGAGCTTGCAGCAGACAAGCATTAAGCAAAAACATATATTAACAGGAGAGGCTGTCGCACGAAACGAAAACACTACAAAAAATGGATTTTGTAGAAAGTTTTCTTCGTGCGGCAGCCCCTCCTGTTTTTTAAATCTACAGGAAACTTCGTTGAATTTTCCTGTAGATTAAAAAAGCTCTCCGGGCAGGATCCTTTATTATATCGTTTCGTGAGAAAACTTTCCTGCTCCGGCGTAGACCAGGAAGGCTTCCCGGGTCTCACGCCTCCGCCGGCGGCTGCAGAAAATGATCTGCCCATTTTTCAGCAGAACTTCGCCAGTTACCTGTACAAGGGAAACGTGGGCAAAGTTGATCAGCAGACCTTTTCCGCCGTGGAAAAAACGATCACTTGGTGTAAGGCAGACCGTCAGGTCGGCAAATGTGCAGCGGGTTGTAAAATCTCCCTGAATGGTGTGGAGAATCAGTCGGTGCTGGCAGGCCTCAACGTAAATCAGGTCGTCGAGCGCCAGCCGGTATTTTTGGGAAACACCCTGTGAGATAATGACTGGAATTTCGAGCAGAACAGAATCGTTCGGATCGAGTGGGAATATTAATTTGGAATACAAGAAAAACACCTCCGGGAAAGCATACCGTTTGCGTCGAAGTGCAGCCGTTCAAGTCGAAGCGGTTGTCCGGCGCAAAGAAACATGATAGGGTACAAAATAAAAGCAGGAGGAGAGCATTACAGCAAACATCATAAAAATACAAAGTGTAGTTTAACACAGTGACAGAATCTCATTCAAGCCGAATTGACGGACTTCTGTTAAAATCGTTTGACAGAAAGTGACACCGTATGGCAGAAAGGGGCGAAAAAAGTAAAAAAAGATAAAAAAAAGGAACGATAGACAGAAAAAGCAGAAGAAAAAAACAGGAAAATCAAAAGAAAATCGAAAGAAAAGGAGGTCGAGAAGATTGACGATGCGAGATTGATTTGGTATAATATTCCAAAAATAATTATTACATATAACATTACTGTAAAAGAATAAATATCATATGGAGAGAAATATGAACAGAGAAGTAGAAACAATTAGAGAAAAAGTACATACAACAGCAGATGCAGCATTATTTTTATGCTTTCAGGAAGTGAAGGGAAGCCATTCCAAAGGAGTGATCCGGCTGCCGCTGCTTCATTATGACATTCCGTTTGAGGGATACGGAGAAATGCTGCTTCGGATGAACCGCATTTATGACCTGCTCGGCATGCCGGATGCAGGAAGCTGTATGCGGAGCCTTTCAGAAGGGGAAAAAGAAGAGTGGGAATTTACAGATGAAATGAAGAACAATCAGGATACAACGCTTCCAGCCGGAACCGAGCGTATGGTCAGTATTCAGATTCAGTTCCGACAGCACTGTAGTCTGCAGGGATTTCTGATCTGCGGAAAACAGAAAGCAGGTTTTCGTTCAGCACTTGAAATGCTGTATTTACTGGAAGATTGTCTGCAGGAACAGGATAACTGAATACGGGAGAAAAACGCAATAGAATGAGAGTGGGAGCTATGAAGGAAGAAAAAAAGATCAGAAAGAAAATAAAAATTGAAGATTTGTTGCCAAGAGATCCCATCCAGGTGGATCTCGATGCAATCCTTGGCTATGTGAAGGGGAAAACAATCCTGGTAACAGGCGGAGGCGGTTCGATCGGAAGTGAGATCTGCCGCCAGCTGGCCGGACACGACGTCGGGCATCTGATCATTTTTGACATCTACGAAAACAATGCGTACCAGATTCAGAAATCTCTGGAATGGGAGTTCCCAGATCTCAATTTGACAGTACTGATTGGTTCTGTGCGGGATGAGCGGAGGCTGGAATCAATTTTTTCGAAGTACTGGCCGGACATCGTCTTTCACGCAGCAGCCCACAAGCATGTGCCGCTGATGGAGGACAGCCCGAATGAAGCGATTAAAAACAATGTTATTGGAACCTTAAAAACGGCGCGCACAGCAAGCCATTATCAGGTAAAGAAGTTTATCCTGATATCAACAGACAAGGCAGTCAACCCGACCAACATCATGGGAGCGAGCAAGCGGCTCTGTGAGATGGTGATTCAGCTGATCGGAAGACACAGCACGACAGAGTTTGCGGCAGTGCGCTTTGGAAATGTACTGGGAAGCAACGGAAGTGTCATTCCGCTGTTCCGCCGTCAGATCGAACACGGCGGTCCGGTGACGGTTACGCATCCGGATATCATTCGATATTTTATGACGATTCCGGAGGCAGTCAGCCTTGTACTTGAGGCAGGCGCCTATGCGAAAAACGGTCAGATCTTTGTCCTGAATATGGGAGATCCGGTCAGAATCGCAGACCTGGCCAAAAATATGATCCGCCTTTCCGGATATGAGCCGGAAAAAGAAATCAAGATCAAATACATTGGCCTGCGACCCGGCGAAAAGCTGTATGAGGAACTTCTGATGAATGAAGAGGGCATGCAGACCACAGAAAACAGCCGGATTTTTATCGGCAGACAGATTGCATTTGACGAGAAGGTATTCCGGGAGCAGATAAAGGAACTCGCGAAGGAAGCGGAAAACGAATGTCCGGACATCTGTTATCTGGTAAAGAAAATGGTACCGGAATACCAGTACGAAGGAGAAAAACAGGGATGACGGACCTTCATGTACATATTCTGCCGGGAGTGGACGACGGATCCCCGAATTTGTCCACCTCCCTTGAAATGGCAGAAATGGCGGCACAAAGCGGGGTGCGTATCCTCGCGGTGACGCCGCATGCAAACCAGACGGGAATCGAAGGCGTGGAGGACGGATACGTCAACTACGAATCGGAACAGTTAGAAGAGCAATTTTACCGTCTGGAGAGGGAAATCAACAGAGAACACATTCCCATCAGCCTGGTGCGCGGCATGGAAATCATGAGCATCGGACCGCTGGAGAAAAAAATCAGAGAGAGAAAGCTGATACCGCTCCATGAGAGCCGCTATTATCTGATCGAGGTGCCGTTTGATATGGCGCCGGACGGAATCAGAAAGCGGCTGCTGGAATTTCCGGCGATGGGAAAAATCCCGGTGCTGGCGCATCCGGAGCGGTATTTCTGCGTGCAGGATACACCGGAGCTTCTATACGAATTCCGGGAAATGGGCGCGGTTTTGCAGATCAACAAAGGAAGCGTGTTTGGAAGATTTGGAGAAGAGGCTGAGCGGACAGCAAGGTTTCTACTGGAAAACCGCCTTGCGGGCTGTGTGGCAAGCGATGCCCACGGAGCCGATTACCGGACAACGGACATGCGGCCAGTCCGGCAGTTTCTGGAGGAGCGGTATGGAGAAGCGTATGCACAGCTTTTAGTGAAAGTGAATCCGAGAAGAATCCTGGAGGACCGTCAGATTTTCTATGAACCGTCCCCGGAACGAAAACGGAAAAGACGCTGGTTCCTCTAAAAACAGGAAGAATGGCGTTACAGAAACGAAAGGAGCATCTTTGATATGCACAAAACGAGAGCGGCAGTTCTCATTCTGTTTCTGGCTTCCACACTTGCCTTTGGCGGGTGTCTGGTGCGGCAGCAGACGGGAAAAGACGGAAAAGGGCCGGAAATTACGATGGACAACAGTGAGATTTCTGCCAGCATCCATGCAGAGGAGTCAGAACTTCTGGCCGGAGTAACTGCTTACGATAAAAAAGACGGCGATGTGACGAGTTCTCTTGCTGTGGAACATATTTCGAATTTTGTGGAAAAAGGGCGGCGGAAAATCAGTATCGTCGCCTTTGATTCCGATAATCACGTTACGCATGCGGAGCGGGAACTGGTGTATAACGATTACACCTCACCGGTCTTTTCCCTGGATCGCCCGCTGCGGTTCAGCCTGAATGCAGATGATCTGACAGAGGGACTTTCCGCGGAGGACTGCCTGGACGGAACGATTACCGACCGCATCCGGATTTCTTACGAGGATGAGATCAGCAGTACACCGGGACTGTACCACGTGACATATTCGGTTGCAAACCGCGCCGGAGATGTGACAAGTCTTCCGGTGACAGTAGAACTCTACGATCCGGCAGAGGAGAACGGAAGGCCGCAGATTACCCTGAGCGATTACCTGATTCATCTGGATCTGCAGCAGCCATTTGATCCGCAGGCATATCTGGAAAGCGTGAGTGTGGATCAGATGCTGTATGAAAAGAGAGAAGACGGTGCGCTTCATGCAGCTTCGTATGAAGAAGAGCTTCTGGGAGAAAATCAGTTTTCCATTGACAATCCGGTCGATACCGGCAGTGCGGGTGTTTATGAAGTGACATACACTGCGACAGCGGAGGATGGGCAGACAAGCTCCGTCCGCCTGATCGTCTGTGTAAACGAATAGGGGGGATCCAGATGGGAGAATACGACAGAACAGGAAACGGGCAGAGCAGCAAAACAGACTGGGATCTCCGAAGTATCCTGTGCGACATTGCAAAAAACTGGTGGGTCATCCTTCTGATTGCCTGTTCGGCGGCAATGATAACCTATACTGTGATGGCGACCGTACACAAAGACCGGTATACGGTAAAAACCACATTTGCCGTTATGGGACGCGGGGTGGATGCCAATGCGGCATCGAGCCTGTCGGCCACATATGAGATGGCACAGAAATTTGAAGCAATTCTGGAAAATACGATTTTGAAGAAAAAAGTGATGGAGGAGCTCAGCCTGTCCTCGTTTCCGGCAAAAATGAATGCTTCCATTGTGCCGGAATCCAATCTGATGGAGCTGTCTGTGACCGCAGATTCGCCGGAAATGGCATTTCGGATCTTAAAGTCGGTACTGAACAATTATACGAGCATTTCCGACTATATTATTCCGAATGTAGTGTTGGAGACACTGCAGCAGCCGCAGGTTTCCGGTGTGCCATCGAACCAGATTCCGACCAAAAAGTATGCCGCGACCGCATTTCTTGCGGCAGCCCTTGCTATGGCGGCACTCATCGGACTCTTTTCCTTTCTGCGGGATACCGTCAAAAATGAGGCAGAATTCACCCGCAAAATCGATGCGGACCTGCTGGGCGTTGTGTATCACGAAAAGAAGAAGAAAAACAGCTCCATGCTGATTACCAATCCGGCGCGGAGCTTTCTGTATGTGGAATCCTTAAAGCGTATTGCATCGCGTGTGCGGGGGCGTCTGGACCGAAAAGGCGGAAAAGTGCTGCTGGTGACCAGTGTGGCGGAAAATGAAGGAAAATCGACCCTTGCGGCAAATCTGGCGCTTGCTCTTGCAGAAGAGCAGAACCGTGTACTGCTTTTGGACTGCGATTTCCGACAGCCGGCGTTACATAAAATCTTTGAGATTCCGGAAAAAGACGGAAAGGATTTCGGAAAGGTTGTCCTCGGAAAAGAGTCGGCATCCGGCGTTTTTGAGAAACACAAGGATACCAACGTATATACCGGAATCTGCCGTAATCGTCTGGAAGAGCCGTCGCTTGCAATCGGCGGTGAGATTTTCCACCGGATTCTGGAGACATGCCGGACCAATATGGACTACATTATTCTGGATACGCCGCCGATGGGAATGACGGCGGATGCAGAAGAGCTTGCAGAGTATGCCGATGCGGCAGTTCTTTCCGTGCGGCAGGACGGCGTACTGACGAGGGATATCAACGATGCGATTGATGCATTGAACCAGAAAGAGGAAAAAGTGATCGGCTGTGTATTTGGAAATGTTTACCCGGGATTCGGTGAGCGGATCGGCAACAGCTACGGTTATGGATATGGATACGGCACCTACAGCAGGGCAGAACGATAAGAGGGAGCAAAGAGCATGAGCAGAGAAACGTATGAAACCTATTCGGCGGAACCGGAGAAAATCGATCTGATCGCCTTTCTGGCAGAATATTTCCAGGCATTCCGAAAATTCTTTTTGGGCGTGCTGATTCTTGTGATCCTCATGGGAGGCGGCTCCTTTCTGACGGCAAAGCTGCGGTATCAGCCCATGTATGAGGCATACACCTCATTTGTGGTCGGATCAAACCGCGCGGTCGGCTATTCCTATTATGACAATGTGACGGCGCAGCAGCTTGGAAAAACCTTTCCTTATATCGTAACAAGCGGTGTATTAAAGGATGTTGTAGCACGGGATCTTCAGGTGGGAGCAGTGACATCCCAAATTGAGGCGAGCGTGATGGAAAACACCAACCTGTTCACAATTCGCGTAAAAGATTCTTCACCGGATACGGCATATCGCGTACTTCAGTCCGTCATTACCAATTATCCGGAGGTAGCAGAGTACATAATCGGTGCGACAACGCTGACGGTGGTAGACGACAGCGGCGTACCGGTATCCCCGATCAACAGCCAGGATGCGGTACATGCCGGAATGATCGGAGCAGCGGCGGGACTTGCCGTTGCACTGCTTTTGGTCTTCATCTATGTGAGAACAAGAAAAACAATTCGCCAGGCAGATGACGTGAAAAAGCTGACGAACGCAGCGTTCCTTGGAAATCTGCCGGAGGCGAAAATCAAGAAACGAAGCAACGTAAAAGAACAGACCATCACGATCTGTAACCCCAAAGTGCCGGATTCCTTCAAAGAAGCAATGCAGCTCATCCGGACAAGAACAGAGGACGGGATTGGAAAAGCCGACTGTCCTGTTTTGCTTGTGACAAGCTCTGTGCCGGGAGAGGGAAAGACAACCGTTGCCGTGAATCTCGCAGAAGCATTCGCAAAGAAGAAGTACCGCGTAGTGCTGCTGGACGGAGATCTGCGAAATCCGTCGGTATTGAAGTGTATCGGACTTTCCGAGCGGAAGGGACGTGGAATCATAGGAGTGCTGAAAGGACAGATCAGCCTGGATGAGGCACTTACCGATTATCGGGATCTGTCGCTGAAAATTCTGCCGGGTGTCGGAAGTACACAAAATCCGGCCGGCCTGCTGCGTTCCGCGCGGATGAAAACGCTGATCGAAGAATTGAAAGAGGATGCGGATCTTCTGATTATTGATACGCCGCCGTGCGGAGTACTGTCGGATGCATCCCTTTTGGGCGGAATCGCAGATTCTGCAGTTCTTGTCGTACACCAGGGAACTACCAAGGACCGTGAAGTACAGCGGGCACTGGAATTCTTCGAGGATTCGCAAATTCCGGTCTGCGGCTATGTACTGAACGGCGTGCCGGAGGGTGCGACAGGCTACGGATACAGCACCTATGGCGGTTATGGCTACGGAAAATATGGTTATGGTTACGGAAAGTACGGCTATGGAAAAGAAAAAGAAGGCCGGAAAAGTAACCAGTCGGTGAAAGAATAGGGGGAAGAAAACATGAGGGAATCTGGAATTTATCAAATGTATCTGAAAAATCTGCTGGACCGGCTGCTTGCACTGGTTGGAACGGCAGCACTGTCGTGGTTGCTGATTTTGCTTGGCATAGCGATCCATCTCGATTCGCCGGGACCGATTTTCTTCCGGCAGAAGCGGGCAGGAAAGAACGGCACGTATTTTTACATATATAAATTCCGCACGATGCGTATCGATACCCCACATGATATGCCGACCCATATGCTGAATAATCCCGATCTTTTCATCACAAGAGTCGGACGGTTTCTCCGGAAAACATCCCTCGATGAGCTGCCACAGCTCTTTAATATCCTGAAGGGCGATATGGCGCTGGTTGGCCCGCGTCCGGCACTCTGGAATCAGTATGACCTCCTTGTGGAGCGTGAGCAGTACGGCGCAAACAGCGTCCGTCCGGGTCTTACCGGATGGGCACAGATCCATGGACGGGATGAGCTGCCGATCCGGCAAAAAGCTGAACTGGATGGATATTATGTGCACCATATCCAGCTCAAAATGGATCTGGAATGTCTCTGGAGAACAGCAGGAGCCGTACTGCGGCAGGATGGAATTCACGAAGGCAGACTGGAAAAACAGCAGATGAAGGGTGCAAAAGAGGTTGTGAAGGTTGGAAAATAGAAGAAGATAAAAAAGATAGAAAAAGACAGAGAAAGATAGAAAAACAGCAAAAGATAGAAAAAGTAGTAAAAGACAGCAAAAGATAGAAAAAATAGCAAAGATAGCAAAAGATAGGAAGAAACGGGCAGGATGTTTTTGGGAAGGAAAGCATGCTGCCTCGTTTTATATAGAAGCTGGAAAATAATGAGAAAAGTAATTGCATATTGATTGAAAGATGATATAATTTATAAAGAAAATAATGAAATTAGTAATGAAACAATGCGGAATATTACACCGAAACAGGAAAGAAAAATGAAAAAACGAATTCTAATTGTAACCAATCATTCGTATATGTTCTGGCAGTTTCGCAAAGAATTGGTGGAAGCCTTGCAGAAAGAGCATGAAGTGATTCTTGCCATGCCATTTGTCGGGCATGAAGAAGATTTTCGGAAAATGGGAATCGAGTGTATTCCCGTATCCATGAACCGACGTGGCGTGAATCCTTTTGCCGAGGCAAAGCTGTTGCGGGACTATAAGCGGCTTCTGCAAAAAATCAGCCCGGACTTTGTGCTTACATATTCCATTAAACCAAATATCTATATGGGTCTGCTCTGCAGTTGCAAAAAGATTCCCTATTATGCCAACGTACAGGGACTTGGAACTGCATTCCAAAAACCAGTACTGGCCGGATTTGTTACGGTACTGTATCGAATCGCTTTCCGAAAAGTAAAATATGTCTTTTTTGAAAATAAAGAAAACGCCCGCGAATTTGGCGAACGAAACATCGTATCGGCAGATCGTCAGGTTGTTCTGCCCGGTGCGGGAATTAACCTGGAAAAATACAAAATGGAACCTTACCCGAATCACAGCCGTGTCCATTTTCTGTATCTCGGACGAATCATGAAAGAAAAAGGAATAGAAGAACTCTTTTATGCCGTTCGGCGGCTGAAAGAAGAAAACGAAGACTTTGTCCTTGATCTGGCCGGATTCTTTGAAGATATCTACAAAAAGCAGGTAGAAGAACTGGAACAGCTTGGAATCGCCCATTTTTACGGCTTCCAGTCAGACCCGCGCCCATTTTATACAGAAGCAGACTGTGTCGTTCTTCCCAGCTATCATGAAGGCATGAGCAATGTCCTCCTGGAAGCAGCGGCAACCGGCCGCCCCGTTATCACAAGCAATATCCCGGGCTGCCGGGAAAGCGTAGAAAATGGAAAAAGCGGTCTGCTGGTTGAAGTAAAAAACAAAGAGATGCTGTATCAGGCAATGAAAAAGATGCTGCATTGCAGCAGAGAAGAACGGGAAAAAATGGGAAAAGCAGGAAGAGAGAAAATGAAAAGAGAGTTTCGGAAGGAAGCTGTGGTGGAGAGAACGGTGAGGAGTCTGGAGTAAGAAAAGGCAAAGGAAAATAGGATTGGAAACTTATGAGGGGAATGGGAGTTGGAGAAAACTCAAAAACGGATGATAAAGAGCAGCTTATAAATACAGGTTCTTTGGGGAGGAGTAGTGCGAGGGATTGGACGTGTGCATATAGGCTGTTTTATATTTGAGGATTGAGGAATTGGGAAAGAGTGAGGGGATTGGATTATAAAAGGGAACTGGAGAGAATGACATGACATTGACGAATTATTGGTGGTTGCTGATTTGGATTTTCATTGGAGGAGTGTTAGCACTTTTTATTCCAAAGCAGCAGGAACTGGTAAATGGGAGAAAAGTAGAACGATGGACAATGCCGGCGGCATTGATCCTGATTGCACCGTATATCGTATGGGCGGGATTTCGGTCGAATGCTTTTGGAGATACCGGGTCATATCAGAAAGCATTTCGGGAATGTGCATCTTCGCTTGGTGAGATTGGAAACTATCTTTCAAGTGTCACAAAAGATAAAGGCTTTTATCTGTTGATGGCGTTGGAAAAGAGTATTTTTGGTGACTCTTGTAGGCTTTTTTTCGTATTGCTTGCCGCGTTTCAGCTGTTGAGTATTGTGTGGATGTTTAGAAAATATTCAGAAGATTACTGGTTCAGTATTTTCCTGTTTATTGCATCTACAGATTATATATCCTGGACATTTAATGGTATCCGGCAGTTCACAGCAGTTGTTATTGCTTATGCTGCTACGCCTTTCATTTTAAAGAAAAAATACATTCCAAGCATTCTTCTTATTTTGTTGGCATCTACGATGCATCAGTCAGTGCTTTTGATGATTCCGATTATTTTTATCATACAGGGAAAGGCCTGGAATAAGAAAACAGTGCTTTGTATTTTGGCGTGTTTGACTGCGTTGCTGTTTGTAGATCAGTTTACAAATGTTATGGATTCTATGTTGGCAGAAACACAGTATCGGAATGTGGTAAGTGATTATCAGTCTTGGAACGACGATGGAACAAATCCTCTTCGTGTTCTGGTATATTCGATTCCGATGATTTTATCTCTGATAGGACTGAAATATGTTCAGGCGGAAAATGATCCGATGATCAACACGGCTGTTGGTGCAAGTGCTATCGTATGCGGATTATACGTAATTTCGATGGTGACATCGGGCATCTTCCTGGGTAGATTACCTATATATATAAGCTTGTGGTCGCAGTGCATTTTATTACCATGGGAAATCAAACATATGTTTACAGAAAAATCAGCACGTCTTGTCAAAATAATTGCAATATGTTGCTACGGTGTATTTTTCTATTTTCAGATGCACTTTACATGGGGGATTCTATAAGAAAGGCAAGTTAGATGATTAGAGTTTTACAAGTAGTTACCTATATGGGGCGTGGTGGTCTTGAAACTATGCTGATGAATTATTATCGCCATATAGATCGAAATAAGGTGCAGTTTGATTTTTTAGTACATCGCGACTTTGAAGCTGATTATGACAAAGAAATTTTGTCTATGGGTGGAAAAATTTATCGTGTTTCTCGTCTTATTCCATGGAGCAGAGGGTATCGTGAGGAGCTGAAGCGTTTCTTTCGGGCACATCCGGAATATAAGATTGTTCATGTTCATCAGGATTGTCTTAGTTCTGTGGCGTTGCAGTGCGCGAAGGAGTGTGGTGTTCCGGTACGTATTGCACATAGTCACAACAGCAATCAGGATAGAAATCTGAAATATATCATTAAGCGATATTATATGAAACAAATTACACAGTTTGCAACGGATTGTTTTGCATGTGGGAAGAATGCCGGAGATTGGATGTTTGCCGGACATCAGTATCAAATCTTGTACAATGCAATAAATGCATCCGCGTATACTTATTCCTGTGCGAAGGCAGTTGCGATGCGCGAGAGGCTCCATGTGGAACAGAATCTGGTGATTGGTCATATAGGGCGATTTGACGCGCAAAAGAATCATACATTTCTGCTGGATATTTTCAGTGAATGTGTGAAACTTGTGCCGAATGCGAAATTACTTCTTGTGGGGGATGGAGAAGGAAGAAATCATATACAAGACAAAGTAAAAAAGCTGGGACTAGAAGATAAAGTGATTTTTACAGGTGTTTGTAACGATGTGGCAGACTTGCTTAGTGCAATGGATGTATTTGTTTTTCCATCGTTGTATGAAGGCGTTCCGGTTACTATGATTGAAGCTCAAGCTTCCGGTTTGCCGTGTGTGATATCTGACGGTGTTCCGAAGGAGTGTATTATTACATATGGTTTAGTAACAACGATGAAACTAACAGACATGCCGTGTGGTTGGGCCAAACATATCATAGAAAGATCGCAAACCAAGAGAGAAAATCATTTGAATGAAATTCAAGCTGCCGGATATGATATCGTAACGGCTGCCAAAGAACTGGAAAATTTTTATCTGACAAAATATGGAGAATAATCGCAATGGCTTTTTTGACTGTTTTCACACCGGCTTATAATCGTGCACATACCTTACCACGCACTTATGAAAGCTTATGTCAGCAGGACTGCAAGGATTTTATCTGGCTAATCGTCGATGATGGATCGACAGATGAAACAGCTGATTTGGTTAAGGGATGGCAAAAAGAAAAAAACGGATTTGAAATTCAATATATTCATAAAGAAAATGGAGGAATGCATACTGCGCATAATACAGCTTACGAGAATATTCATACGGAATTGAATGTCTGTATTGATTCAGATGACAAAATGGCGCCAGGATCCGTTGGAAAAATCAAATGTGAATGGGAAAATGTCAGAAAAAAGGACTATGCCGGATTGATTGCACTGGATGCTGACTTTTCCGGAACTATTATTGGAAAAGGATTTCCAGATGGAATGAAAGATACTACATTAGGAGGATATTATGCTGCGGGAGGTTCAGGGGATAAAAAGCTGATTTACCGTACAGATGTGATCAACAGCGTTCCTCCTTATCCGGTTTTTCCCGGAGAAAAATATGTTGGCTTGATTTATAAGTACACGTTGGTTGATCAAAAATATAAGCTATATGTTTTAAATGAGGTTGTTTGTGAAGTCGAATATCAATCAGATGGTTCGACTGGAACTATGTGGAAACAGTATTTAAAAAACCCAAGGGGGTTTGCATTCTTGAGAAAGATTGCAATGCAATATCCGATTAGTAAAAAACGATTGATTCAAGATTGCATCCATTATTGCTCTAGTAGTCAGATAGCAAAAAACAGAAATTATATTAAAGAGTCGCCACGAAAATTGCTTACATTTTTATGTACACCTTTCGGCTGGATTTTAACAGATATAATTAAAAAAAAGGCAGACGAAAAGCGTTGACAGTGAGGAAAGAGAGATGGACAAACAAACAAATATTTCTTTGATTATTATCGGATGACAGGAAAACAATATAAACCAGGTTTAGAAAGTTTTATTCTGAAGTGTTTGTTTCATAATTTACAGTTTGCATTTTGGTATAGAAAATATCAAGAACGTCCAAACCTATTGAGAAAAGTCATGCTTTATCGATTTTCTCGTAAGTATGGTTTGGAGATTTCGCCAAACGCCCAGATTGGGCAAGGATTATATCTTGGGCACCCATATAGCATAACAGTTGGTGAGGGAGTTATTCTCGGGTGCAATGTTAATTTACACAAAGGTTGTACGATAGGAAAAACAAATAGAGGAAATATCGGTTCGCCTTGCATCGGGAATAATGTATTTATCGGGATAAATGCTACTTTGGTCGGCAATATTCATATTGGTGATGATGTTCTGATTGCTCCGAATAGTTATGTGAATGTTGATATTCCTTCACATTCTGTTGTGATTGGAAATCCAGCTACAATTCATCATTGTGACAACGCTACTGGAAGTTATGTGAATTATTGTGTTTAAAGGAGAAAAACTAAGAGATGAGTAAAATACCAAAAAAGATACATTATTGTTGGTTTGGAAATGGCGAAAAACCAGCAAAGGTGAAAAAGTGTATTAAAAGTTGGAAATTATATTGCCCATCTTTCGAAATTGTTGAATGGAATGAGAGTAATATTGACATACATCAAAATCCATATATGGAGAGATGTTACAACGAGAAGAAATATGCATTTTTAGCTGACTATGTGCGATTAGTGGTTGTGGAAAAATATGGTGGCATTTATTTGGATACAGATGTGGAATTGCTTAAACCACTGGATGAATTACTGGAAAATCAAGCATATATTGGATTTGAAACAATTAGATTTGTTAATACGGGAATGGGTTTTGGTTCGGTTGCACATGGAAGTATGATAAAAGCAATGTTAAAAGAATATGACCCCTTATTAGATGGAAAACATGACGTTATAGGCTGCCCGATACTAAATACTCAGGCACTGGTTAAATTGGGGATGATACAAGATGGAACTTTACAACATCTTTCGGTTTGTACAGTATATCCAATAGATTGGTTTAATCCCTATGATGATCCAACAGGTACATTAAAAAGAACGGAAAATACCGTGTCAATTCATTGGTATGCAAAATCATGGTTGAGCAAAGGTACTGTGTTTAGAAGTTATCTTACCAAGCCATTACATAGATTCCAGCGTAGATTACAGACGATTATGAACAAAGAGTAGGAGCATTCCTGTAATTCATTAAAAGCGCCAATTGAATAAAAAAGAACCTCAAGGTATGATTGAGTTGCATCTTGGCGGATGTAAACAAAACAATCAGACACCGGAGGTTCCAAATGAATTATACACAGAATGAAAAGATTGAGCAAGTAACAGATTCAACAATAGTTGTCGGAGTTGATATCGGAAGCCAGATACATTATGCAAGAGCTTTTGACAACAGAGGGCGCGAACTTACAAAGCGGGTGTTTTCTTTTCATAATGATCTTGAAGGATTTAATTCTTTCAATCTTTGGGCTGAGACACTTAAGTCGGAGAATAAAAAGACCGCAGTTCTGATCGGCTGTTAGCCAACAGGTCATTACTGGTTTGCGTTTGCAAAGTATGTAAAGGATCATCAGAAAAGATTAGTAATGGTCAATCCATTCTCAGTTAAGAAGATCAAGGAACTTGATGATAACAGTCCAAAGAAAACGGATTCAAAAGATCCGAAAACAATCGCAAAACTGGTTGTGGATGGCAGATATTCAATACCATACGTGCCAGAAGGCATTTATGCCGAAATAAGAGACCTGGTATACAGCCGTGACAGGATCATGAAGCAGCATAACATATCTGCAAACAGGATCCAGAGATGGCTGGCAATACATTTCCCGGAGTATCTGGGATTATACACAAGATTTGATGCAATAAGCGGCCTGGCAGTGATTGAAAAAGCACCATTGCCAAAAGATGTGATCGCACTTGGAGTAAATGGGATTCGAAAGATCTGGCATGACAAAAAGATGCGTGGCAGAGGAGTTACAGAAGATAGGGCAAAGACCCTGGTTGAAGCTGCGCACAACAGTGTTGGACTTGACGGAGGGATTGGAACGAAAAGTGAATTATATATGCTGCTTGAGGAGCATCGCTTATGGACTTCGCAGTTAGAAGCTGTCAATAAAGTACTTGAGGAAATGATCCTAAAAGTACCGCACGTGGAGAAGTTACTCGCCATTAAAGGAGTAGGGAGCATCACAATAGCCGGATTCATAGCTGAGGTAGGTGATATCAGACGCTTTGATTCACTGAAACAGATCCAGAAGTATGCAGGACTGGAACTGGTGGAAAACAGTTCGGGAAAGCACAAAGGAAGGACGAGGATCAGCAAACGTGGGAGAAGAAAACTCAGAAAGATCCTGTATCAGGTAATGGTACCGTTGCTTGCAAGAAACAGGGAGTTCCGAGAGATCTATGATTACTACGTAACCCGTGTAAAGAATCCGCTGAAACGAAGACAGGCAATGGTTGCTGTCAGCTGTAAATTGATCCGTGTATTTTATGCGGTATTAACGAAAGGTATGGAGTATGACAGATTTAAAATGATGTCAGATATCCAACGAAAAAGCGACATAATAGCAGCCTGAGCAAAAAGTACTGTAAACAGGAAAGCGTCCGCCATCAATGGTGCTGTGAAACAGGAATGCAAAATATATAAGACAAAGTAGAGCCAGTAGCTGCGTTGACATTTTTTATAGGGCAACGACCCTGCTGAAGGAGCATGAGCAGCACCCAACTATGGATAAGCAGAACGAAGGAATTTAGGACCCGTCAGAGGATGGTGATCCTGGTAGACATGAGAGGTTAGTTACTGTAGGTGGATTTGGGAAACAAGAAGGCCTTCATAAGAAGAAACAAAGACGTTTAATTTCTTGTACCTAAAATCATCAGAAATGGACTCCATGAAGTCACTTCATATCCAGAAAACTCTACTTTGGAGATATATGTAACTTATTAATTGTTCAGCAAAGTGAGTAAAATCAAGGCTTTTTGTTGAACATGCACTAAAAAGAATAGAGAGTAAGTTATGATTCCAAAGGTCATTCATTATTGTTGGTTTGGACATTCTGAAAAAAATAACAAGGTAAAAAAATGCATAGAAAGTTGGAAAAAACATTGTCCTGATTACCAAATTATCGAATGGAATGAATCTAATTGTAACATTGATGATAATTCATATTTAAAAATGTGTTATGAGAATAAAAAATATGCCTTCTTAACTGACTATCTTAGACTACAAATAATTTATCAAAATGGCGGCCTTTATTTCGATACTGATGTTGAATTAGTAAAAACTTTTGATGATTTGTTGCAATATTCAGCTTTCTTTGGTTTTGAGACAAATGAATATGTTAACACAGGAGAAGGTTTTGGGGCTGAGGCTGGGAACAGCATTGTAAAGCAGATGTTGGATGAATATGATATTCTTCTAGACGGACGAAATGGGACTAGAGGATGTCCAATCTTGAATACGAATGCTCTTTTAAAATTTGGACTGATACAAAACGGAAAAAAACAGATTATCGAAAATGCTATTATTTTCCCAAGTGATTATTTTAATCCGTATGATGATCCGACTGGCGTTCTGACTTTGACAGATAATACTTATTCTATCCATTGGTATGGAAAAAGCTGGATGGATAAAAAGACAATTCTTCGCAGTAAATTAACTAAACCTCTTCATAGGTTTCAAAAATGGATCAAAAAAGCGAAGGGAAAGGAATAAAATGAAAAAAATATTAATTTTCTCGCATGGTTTAGCCATTGGAGGCGCAGAACGTGCTTTATTAGGTCTATTGGAAACTATAGATACTTCAAAATTTGAAGTCGATTTGTTTTTGATGCATCATGATGGAGAATTAATGAAATTTATTCCAAAAAATATTAATTTATTACCGGTTATTCCTGAATATGATTCGTTGGCTGTGCCTATGAAGAAACTTTTTAGGAATAATCAATGGGGGGTATTACTCGGAAGATTGTTAGCTAAAATTGTTTCACATTTCACAGTATGGAAATTGAGATTACCGAAAGATAATGAAGTTGAACTCGAGTATAGTCATAAATATACATGCAGATACATGCCCAAAATTAGTGAAAAAGAATATGATCTAGCAATAAGCTTTTTGACTCCTCATTATTTTGTTGTTAATAAAGTTAATGCTAAGAAACGACTTGCTTGGATTCATACAGATTATAGTAAAGTTTCCGTAGATGTTAAATCGCAGGAAAAAATGTGGTCCTCGTATGATAATATCATTTCTATTTCCGAAAGTGTTACGAATAGTTTTTTACATCTTTTCCCAAATTTAAAAGACAAAATTCTTTTAATAGAAAATATTATGCCAGTTGATTATATCAGAAATATGGCAGAAGAAACTCTTGAAGTGAATGAGATGTCTTCTGAAGGGATAAAACTATTGTCTATCGGTAGATTTTGCGTAGCAAAGAATTTTGATAATATTCCTGCTATCTGTCGATTACTGATAGAATTAGGCTGTCCTGTTTCATGGTATATAATTGGTTATGGGGGGGATGAGGCGCTTATCAAGCAAAAAATCGCTGAACATCACGTTGAGGATTATGTTTTTATTTTAGGTAAACGTGAGAATCCATATCCGTATATAAAAATGTGTGATATTTATGTTCAACCAAGTAGATATGAGGGAAAATGCGTTTCTGTTATAGAAGCACAAATTTTGCATAAGCCAGTTATTATTACGAATTATTCAACTGCCAGTAGTCAGTTGGAAAACGGTAAAGATGGAGTTATTGTACCTTTAGAAAATGAAGATTGCGCAGCTGCAATTAAGAAAATTTTGCAAGATGAAGAATTGCAAAATTTGTTAGTGAATAATACATATGACAAAGACTATTCGAATGTTGAAGGAATCAAAAAAATATACGGTATTCTTGAATAGTTGGAATAGTAGAGGAAGCTGATATGTTAAAAGTAAGTGTAATTGTTCCTGTATATAAAGTAGAAAAATATCTTGATAGATGTATTAAGAGTATTATTAACCAAACCTATAGTGATCTTGAGATTATTTTGGTTGATGATGGTACTCCTGATAAATCTGGTTTTATGTGTGATGCATATTCTGAGAAGGATAACAGAATTCAAGTTATTCATAAAGAAAATGGTGGATTAAGTAGTGCAAGAAATGCAGGATTAGATATTGCATCTGGAGATTACATAGTGTTCATTGATTCTGATGATGAAATTGAATTAAATATGGTAGAAAAATTAGTCAACGCTGCTGATTATGCAGATGTTGACTTTGTGATGTGTGACTATATTCATATTTTATCAGATGGTCGAGAAATAAAAGAAACAACTGCTCTTGAAGCAGGGCTTTATGATAAGACCAAGTTAGTAAAGGATATCTTTCCCAATTTAATTATGGCTGAAAGTATAGAGTATGGTCCAATTTTGTCTGTATGGCATTGCATGTATAAAAGGTGTTTTCTTAAAGATAATAATTTGCGTTTTGCAGAAGATGTGAAATGGTCTGAAGATAATTTGTTTAATTCTATAGTTGGATATAAGGCTCAGACGTTCTTTTATTTAAAAAATGAGTTTTTATATAAATATTATCAGAATCCAGGCACAATAACGACTAGCTATAGGCAAGGCGCATGGAATGTGTACAAGACTATGAATAATCATTTGAAAGATTATTTTATTTCTAAAGAAGATTATGATTTTGGTCGACAGCTACAGTTACATCTAATTTATTATGCTTGTAATACCATTGGGATGGAGGGCTTGGCACATACAAATAAAAAAGAAGCTATACATGGTGTTCGTGAGATTTTGAATGATAGTTTGTTAGAAAATGTTTTTAATGAGTTTACATTCCCTAAAGTAAATTTAAAACTAAAATTGCAATTATGGCTGATGAAACATAAGTTTGCTTTTATCCTAGTTTGTATTATGCGAAGGTGATTAGAATGCCAAAAGTATCAATAATTATACCCGTTTATAATAAAGAATTATATTTGAAATCAACTATTGATAGAATTATTCATCAACCCTTTGAAGACTGGGAATTAATTTTAGTTGATGATGGAAGTACAGATCAGTCATCATGTATTTGTGATTATTATTCGAACAATTATAATAAGGTTAAGGTGTTGCATCAAGATAATAAAGGCGTTTCTTGTGCTAGAAACAGAGGCCTGTCTGAGGCTAAGGGCGAATGGATATGGTTTGTAGATGCAGATGATTTGCCTAATACTACATTTTTAGAAAAAGTTTTTTTGAATGATATCTCTGAAACTGTAGAAATAGTAGTCGCAAATTATTCAAGATTAGAATCGGAGGATTCAGTTACACCGGTAAAGCTTTATCATAATAATACTTGTATAACACATTCTGAATTGCCAGATGAGTTTATGAAATATCAGTATGCGACTGGCTTTTGGGGATATCTGTGGAATAAACTTATAAAGAAATCACTGATTGATAGCGCTAATATTAGATTTAAAGAAGGGTTAACGCTTGCTGAAGACCTTTTATTTATGATTTCGTTATACGAGTGCGTAACCAATTTATTAATGGTTGAAAATGATGCTATGCTCTACACTGTTGATGCAGTCAATTCTTCAAAAGATTATTCGATTGATTATCAAGCTCAGTTAGATACTCAATTGAAAATTAAAAATTGGATAGTTGATATGGAGCAGAAAACGGATTATAGCGAATTTTTCAAGATTCAAATAAGTAAGTACATAGCATTTGTTATTTTTTATAGATATGAAAATAAAGAAGATTGTGTTAGTTTTGCAAGAACTTGTGCATATGATAAAAACCTGCGTTGCCAGATGACGGTTATACCGAATAATTTATTGATGACAATTATTGTTGAATTAGTAAAACACAAATGCTTCTGGGCAACGATTATGTTCCTTCATATTAGACATTTGATACGTGATGGTTATAGGATGATAAAAAATGGTAAGTGATAAAAAACATGATGATTTGGTAAGTATTATTGTGCCAATATACAATGTGGCACAATATCTAGAGCGTTGCATATCAAGTTTACTAAATCAAAGTTATTCAAAAATAGAAATAATACTTGTAGATGATGGATCAACAGATTCATGTCCCGATATTTGTGAGAACTTTAAAAGCATAGATACAAGAATTAATGTTATTCATAAAAAGAATGGTGGATTGTCAGATGCTAGAAATGTTGGCATTAAACATGCAAATGGGGAATGGTATGTTTTCGTTGATTCAGATGATTGTGTAGCTCCGAATTTTGTTGAAGTCTTATATAATTTGGTCTCTGAATATGAATGTGAAATTGCTGGATGCTCATTTTCACGATTCAGTGAAAAAATTCCTGAAACGCCTATTTTTGATAGTGAGAAGATATCTATTTATAGTGGTTTGGAGATGCTGAATAGAATATATTCCAGTAATCATCAAACTTATTTAGAGTCAACTGTTGCATGGAATAAAATCTATAGTAAAAATTTGTTTGATAATACTGAATATCCGAAAGGCAAAATACATGAGGATGAAGCAACTACATACAAACTCTATTACCTGAGTGAGAAAGTAGCATGGATTGATTGTGGATTGTACTACTATTTCCAAAATCAATCAGGAATAATGGGAACAAAATTCAGTGTTAAGCGGTTAGATTATCTTGATGCTTTGTATGAAAGATATCTATTCTTTAAAGAACATGACTTGCCACTTTTGGCAGATATTACGATAAATAGATTGTATATTTATTTCGTAGACTATTTTAGCATTGAACCTGAAAAAGTATGCGATTTTGATGATTTTTATAATAGGCTTGTTCAATTATATAAATTATATCGGAAGGAATTTCTAGTTGGAAATCTCTGTTTGAAAACCAAAATCAGAGTGATTGCATCATATTTAAATCTGAACGCCTTAACTATGAAAATATAGTAATTTGAATGGAGTAGATCAAATGACAATTGTAGCTAAAGATGCTCTTTCAAGCTTCTTCCTAGAGGGATGGAATCTTGATAAGAATCAAGTTTTTGAAATAAAAAAGTATAGAGCAAAAGAATTTTTGCGTGCAGAAAGAATTGATTTGGTTTGCAAATTGTATTATATCGATTGCCGCGAGAAAAAAGAAAACTTAGAATTTGCCCGTCAATTATATACAGAACATATTAAGGCTTTCTCAGAAGGCTCGTTTACTGAACCTGGCTCAGAAGAAAAAAATACTATACAAAAGTACTTAGATACCTTTGATCAATTGATTGATAATATAAAGAATGATGGATTTAATCAGGATATCTCTGTTATTCCAATTAGTTCAGATGGCAGTATTCTGGATGGTTCACATAGAACTGCAATTGCAATCTACTATGATTTATATTTGCCAGTAATAGAAATTCCAAATGTTAAGAAAAACTATAATTATGAGTTTTTCCTTGAAAGAGGATTAGAACGTAAATATCTAGATTTTATGGCTCAGTTATATGCTAGGTATAAAGATATATCTTATATTGCCTGCTTGTGGCCGAGTGCAGTGGGTAGAGAAAGATTAAAAATAGCAGAAAATGTTCTCAGACAGAATTCTCGAATTGTATATCATAAGCCAGTTAAATTGAATTACAATGGATTATCTCAGCTCCTAATGCATATATATGGCAATCAAACATGGGCTGGTTCGTTTCAAAATGGATTTGCGGGAATACCAGCTAAAGCAAGACCATGTTACAAATCTGGAAATTTTACAAATATTTATTTAATAGAAGGATTAGACTTGCAAGCTGTTTTAGAGGTGAAAGCACAAATACGTAGTATTTTTAATATTGAAAATCATTCTATTCATATAACTGATACACATGAAGAAGCAATAGAGGCTACTAATATTTTATTTAATGATCAGAGTATATGTTTGTTGAATTATGCAAACATTTTAAAATGTTCCAACTATGGAAAGGGAGTAGAATATTTTTCACAGAATGATATTAGAGAAATGTATGGATTGGGTAAATCACCACTCAAGGTTATCGAAAGTGGCATCTTAACACCGCTTGATTATGGATATGTTTGGGGACACAAATTTATTCCTATCCATTATTCAAGGCTTGATTCGATTTGTATTTTTGTAAAAAGATTGAAATATGGATTGATTGAAGATAGCCTGACAAGTTTGAACTTACGGGCGAGAATCCGACATCTAGGCGGTGTGATTTTACGCCGTTTGCATATTTTAAGATGAGGACATTTAAATATAATGAAAGAGTTACAGGATTTACAACAAGTATTTAAATACTTAAGTAAGAATTGCAATTATTTAATATTGAGAAATTATGAAGGTCTATTTGATGACGTCTGTTTAGAAGGGCATAATGATATTGACGTTTTGTGTTCTTCGATTCGAGATAGAAGAATAATGGTAAAAGAGCTTAATGCTGAACCACGTATAGGAGTAGATAATGGAATTCATTATAAGTTTTTATACAACAAGCAAGAGATTGCATTAGATATTCGAATGGTAGGAGATGGCTACTACGATTTGCAATGGCAGAAAAATATGTTGAAAAATAAGCAGCTTGACGATAGAGGGTTCTTTGTTATGTCTTCTGAAGACTATTTTATGTCTTTAATCTATCATGCAATCTATCAAAAGGAATGTTTATCAGAGGAATATCGTAGAAGATTATCGGATATGGCTAAGGTTTTTCCGGAGTATTCGAGTATTAATGGTGAACAAATCGAATTTGAGAACTGTTTATTAGGATATATGAAAGAACATCACTATTATTATACCAAGCCATATGATCACTATGTTGTTCCTAATTTTAATATAGATCTTACCTCAGACTATATTAAATATCCTAATTATGTGAAAGTTCAGCATAAAAGAGATCAAATAAAAGAATATATTTTCGGTAAGATAAATGGTGCAAGAGTCAGAATCAAGAATTTAATTAAGAAGGTGTAATAATTAAGATGAATCCATTTTTGAGTATTAAGAACAGGAGTAAAGAATTTTTATATAATGCGTGGCTGTTTCCTAAAAATCTTTATGTAAATTTCAAAGTTCTGCCTTTTAATCAAGCAAAAAAGATGCCAATATTTATTGGACTTCGGGTTCAGGTAAAGGATTTATCTCGTGATTCAATTATCATAGAGACAGATAATATCTATAAGAAGATGATAACGATTGGAAGAGGAGGTTCTGACGGAATTGCGCAGACGCAGAATGGTTTGCTAAGTGTACAAAAAAATGGACAACTAATTTTTAAGGGACCGGCATATTTTCATTCTGGTGCAAGAATATGGATTGGTGAAAATTCACAAGTAGTGATTGGAAAAGATTTTTCTGCCAACAAAAATTTAACCCTGTTTTACGAGGGAAAAATGTCCATAGATGATGAATGTATGATTGGATGGAATGTTGAAATTATAGACGGAAATGGGCATACAGTTATAGAAAATGGTGTTCCTAAAAGTAAAAACTGCAATATTAATATTGGGAGTCATGTTTGGATTGGTGCTAATGTTAAAATTTCTAGATCTGTTACTATAGGAGATAATTCAATCATTGCTTATGGAAGTACTGTGACGGGTGGTTTTTTTGAAAACAATACATTATTAGGCGGATATCCGGCAAAAAAAATTAAATCGGGTATTAATTGGGAAAAGTAAAGAGGTGCATTAATAGGTATGCAAATCAATAAAACAAAGAATGCAGCTAGAAATCTGGCTTTTGGTTCGATACAAAAGGTTGTGAATATTATTATGCCGTTTATTACTAGAACGGCAATGTTATATTTTCTCGGAGCGGAATACTTAGGATTAAATAGTTTATTTACATCAGTTCTACAAGTTCTCAATCTCGCGGAATTAGGTGTTGGCAGTGCTATGATATTTAGTATGTATAAACCAATAGCCGAAGATGATAACGAGACAATCTGTGCATTAATGCGTTTGTATAAGATATATTATCGAATAATAGGAATCGTAATTTTGATTGCTGGTGTATGCATTACGCCTTTTATTTCACATCTTATTAAACAAGATGTTCCACAGAATATTAACATATATGTCTTATATTTATTGAACTTAGGAAGTACAGTGCTTTCTTATTGGCTATTTGCTTATAAAAACTGTTTGTTATATGCACATCAAAGGAATGATATTATTGACAAGACGTCTACAATTGTTATTTGTACACAGCAATTAGTACAATGGATTGTGTTGTTTGCATTTAGAAATTATTATTTTTATTTGCTGATTGTTTTGATTGCGCAAGCTGCGAAAAACATTATTAACGCCATATTTGTTTCTAAAATGTATCCACAATATGAAGCAAAAGGTGATCTTCCAAAAGAGAAAATAAAAGATATCAATCAAAGAGTCAGAGATCTTTTTACAGCAAAGGTAGGAGGAACGGTTGTAAATTCCGCAGATTCAATAGTAATATCTGCATTTATGGGCCTTACGGCTTTAGCAATGTATAATAATTATTACTATATTATGAACTCTGTAATTATGTTTGTATATATGATTTTTACAGCCATTGGTGCTGGAGTTGGACATAGTTTAGTGACAGCATCGCTTGATAAGAATTATAAAGATTTTAATACATTAACATTTATCGTATCATGGATATGTGGTTTTTGTATAAGCTGCTTTTATTCATTATACCAGCCCTTTATGAAAATCTGGGTTGGTGAAAAACTTATGTTTAATAATATAGTAGTAATGATGTTTTGTGCGTATTTTTATCTTTATATAGTATGTGGTATTTTTTCTACGTATAAAGATTCAGCTGGCATTTGGCATGAAGATCGATATAGACCGCTTATAGGAGCTGTTGTTAATCTTGCATTAAATGTTATGTTTGTAAAAACATATGGAGTATATGCAATCCTGATGTCTACAATAATAAGTTATTTAATCATTAACATTCCATGGTTGATTTATAATGTTTTTCATCTTTTGTTCAAGGTGAATCCATTAAAGTATTTAGGCAGACTATTTGTTTATACATGTGTTTCATTAGTAGCGTGTTATATTACATCTCTCTGTACTAGATTAATATTGATAGAGGGACTAGTGGGTCTTATTCTTAAACTTGTTGTTTGCATAGTTATATCAAATCTGGTTATGTTAATATGTTATTTTAAAAATAATGAATTAACTAATTGTATAGGAATAGTAAAGCGCATAATAAAAAGGTAGGCCGTTGAATTGATAAAAAGATATATAGTACAGATTGTAAGTAGGGATTATTGAACACGAATATAATCTGCGCAATTGATTGACAATATCTAGAACTTTTGTGATTTCAGAAAAGTATTATGTGTCAGACATCAATCGTAGGATATCGGTTTATATTGTGTCCCATTATACTAATATCAGTATCATAGAACTATTAGAAAATGAAGAAATCAGTATGGAAAGATTAGTGAGCGTTATAATACCAGTTTATAATAAAAAAGATTATCTAAAAAGATCGGTTTATTCCATCATTAACCAAGACTACAGTGCTCTTGAGATCATTATTATAGATGATGGCTCGACAGATGGAAGTTCTAACCTCTGTGATCATTTTGGTATGATAGATAATAGAATTCGAGTTGTACATAGTGAAAATAGAGGCGTGTCATCTGCAAGAAACACAGGCATTAATTTGGCAAAAGGATTCTATATTGCATTTTTTGATGCAGATGATGAAGCTGAAAGTAACTGGATTAGCAAATTGGTTAATAATATAGAAGAAAAATCCGCACAACTGTCCATATGTAGTGTTCAGAAAGAGGATATGGAAGGAAATAAGATATCGGTCCATGGATTTGATGATGACAAGGTATATAAGTTAAATCAATTTCATGAATTATTAGATAAAGAGTTCTTTTCTGCATTATGGGATAAATTATATGTTGCATCTGTTATTAAGGAGAATTTTTTGAAATTTGATGAGAAAACCAGCATATGGGAGGATCTTCTTTTTAACCTTGAATATATTTTGAAATTGAATGCATTTTCCAAAATTGTGTGTTCACATGAGATACTCTATCACTACAAATATAATCCGCAGGGATTAAGTAAAAAGTACAACAAATGGCAATATGCATCGGGGGAAATCAAAAAGAAAATTGATGCTATCGAGATGCTCATAGGGCTTCATGGTTCATCGATGTTTTACAGTAAGCGTTGCTGTGAATGGTGTAATGTTGAACTAAATTATATATGGAATAATGATAATCTATTAATTAGTAATAAAATAAAGCAAATTAGTTCTTTGTGCAAAACTTATGAGTATGAAATTATGTTAGCGTCAAACAAGTTTGCAAAAGAAGAATCCTTCATCCATAGATTTGTATTAAGACGAAGGAAGACATTGCTAATAGTGTTGTATCTTTTTGCTCAATCGACAAAGCAGAAACTGCGAAAGGGATGAGTTTATGGTTATAAAAAGGATATATTCAAAGTTGAGACATTGGTATAATCGAAAATGGCTACATAAAACAGAAATGGATATCAAGATAGAGGAAATGCGAAGACGAGGATATATAATTGGGGAAAAATGTCATTTGTACTCGGCTTTAGGGACTGCTGAACCTTATTTAGTTGAAATTAAAGATAACGTCACAATATCATATGATGTTTCTGTTATAACACATGATAATGCTCCAATAAAAGTAATAGAGGGTGCAACAGATATTGTAGGAAAAATAGTAATAGGTAATAATTGCTTCATTGGGGCACGCGCAATTCTCTTACCTGGTGTAAGTTTAGCGGATAATACGATAGTAGCAGCAGGAAGTGTCGTGGCAAATAGTATTACTCAGCCTGGAGTAGTTGTCGCGGGAAATCCGGCGCGTATTATTTGCACTACGGAGGACTATGCAAAAAAGAATTATACTTATTGTTTTAATTTCGACAATATGAATTTTGAAGCAAAGAAGAAATGTATATTAACGCACGAGGAAAAATGGATTCATCGATCAGAAATGAAAAAATATAGATAGTAGATTGATTCATTTGCTTTAAAGAATAATTAATACATCTGTGGAATTTGAATAATAAAGGGTTTTATATATGGATAAATAAGACAGTGAGAGAAGGCAGATTGGAATTGAGAAAGTTGATTCAGACGAAAAGAAAAAAACGTATATGGTCTACATTCAAGATTATAGGATGCTTTTTATTGTTAGTTGTTATTATTAGTGATTATGTCTATTCAAAAAAGGGTTTATCTACGTCATACTATAACGTCAGTACAGATAAATTGGATTCGGCTATACGAATAGTTCAATTAACAGATATCCATAGCTCATCATTTGGAGAATACAATATACGATTAATTAACAACGTAAAAAATGAACATCCAGATTTAATCGTGATCACTGGAGATTTAATTAATAGCCATACAGATTCTGACTTGTCGATGACATATGACTTGATACGTGAGTTAACAAAGATTACATCTGTGTATATCTCTTTAGGAAACCAAGAGAAAGAACTAGAGTCTACTAAAAATATAAACCTTGCTGAAATTTATCAAAAAGCAGGTGCAGTTGTTTTAGATAATGAATTCAGAGATATTGAGGTGAACAACCAGCACATACGATTAGGGGGCATATATGGTTACTGTCTTCCGGTAGTCTATGCTATGGAAACACATCGAGAGGACGAATCTGAATTTTTGATGGATTTCCAAAATACAAATAACTACTCTATACTCTTATGTCATATGCCAGTCAGTTGGATAGAATCAGGAAGTCTATATGATTGGGATGTTGATTGTGTTTTGTCAGGACATGCACATGGTGGACAAATCCGTTTACCGTTTATAGGTGGACTGTGGGCTCCAGATCAAGGATGGTTTCCTGGCAGAGTGGCAGGGAAATATACTTCAAACGAACGAGAGTGGACAGAACATAATACAAAGATGGTTAAATGGGCTACGGAGCAAGGTTTTGACTATAGTTATTACGTTAATAGAGAGTATAGTGAAAGTACATTGATTTTATCACGAGGTCTTGGAAATACAGAAATGGTTCCTCGTTTTAATAATACTCCAGAAATAGTGGTAGTAGATTTTATTCCAGAGGAGGATGGAGATGCAAAAGATAAATAAATATTTTCTTGAAGCGTTGAAAGCTTCTCTGAATAGCGAATCTGTTAGTTGGACCACAGCAGATGTTTCATTTGAGGAGTTTTCACAGCTTTATCAGATTTCAAATATCCATAACGTGCTTTCAATGATTTTTGAGGCAACTTTCAGCTGCGAAGTGGCTCAACAGATGCCTCCGCAGTTTATGATGATGTTTAGAAGGAATGTTATTCAATCAATCGCGCAGCAGACCATGAAATCGTCAGAATTTCAAGTGCTATCTGATCATCTCCGTTCTAAGGGGATTAAACCATGTGTTGTTAAGGGCATAGTTTGCAGAGATCTTTATCCAAATCCTGATGCGAGAGTGTCAGGGGATGAGGATGTATTCATTCCAGAAGAACAGTTTGGAAAAAGTCATAAAACCTTAACTGATTATGGAATGACCCTCATGGAGCCGGACCAGGATATTGAATCAATATATGAAGTTCCTTACGTTAAGCCAGGAAGTCCGCTATATATTGAACTTCACAAGCATATGTTTCCACCAGAATCAGAGGCTTATGGCAACTTAAATCGTTTCTTTGACGGTATTCATAATCGTACAGAGAAACCCCATAAAGGTGAGTGTGGACTAATTGAAGAAGAGATCAATGGAACAAAATTCCTGACCATGAACCATACGGACCACCTATTGTATGTGAGATTGCTCCCGTCTATCTGTCCCTGGGAAATCATGAGATAGAATACCGGGACAATTTTGGCACAGACGTCACACAATTGTATCAGGACGCCGGTGCAATCGTTCTGGAGCACCAATACCGGGATATTACTGTAAAAGGCCAGTCTCTTCGGATCGGCGGCATTTACGGTTACTGCCTGCCGGACAAATACCTGGAAACGGAGGAAGCCGATCTTAGCGAATGCATGTTTTTATGGGATTTTGAGAATACCGACCGTTACAAGATTCTGCTCAGTCATCTCCCGATTGCCTGGCTGAAAAATGATGCCCTGGAGGAATGGAACATGGACTGCGTGTTTTCCGGTCATCTTCACGGCGGGCAGGTCATTTTACCTGGGATCGGCGGTGCATATGCGCCGGATATGGGCTGGTTTCCGGGACGGCTGAAGGGTGTTTTTGATTCAAAGGATGGAAAACGGCATCTGGTGCTGTCTGCGGGGCTTGGAAATACGGAGGTGATTCCGCGGTTCAACAATATTCCGGAGATTGTCTGCGTGGATCTTGTACCGGTTGGTTCACACCGTTCACAGTAACTTGCTATTTGCCTTGTCAGATGATAAAATGTAATTGTCTTTTGGATAGTTACGGTAAAATTAAAATATAGCAGGCATGGTGTACCATGCTGCCCGGGAAAGAAGCGTGATACATTATGGGAATGTTTGTTAATCCAGACAATTCTGCGTTCCAGGTTGCTTTGAATTCTGAAATTTATGTAGACAAAAGTGGACTCATTCAATATACAAACAAGGTGCTAAATACGTTACAAGGTTATATTTGCAACAGTCGTCCGAGAAGGTTTGGAAAGTCTGTTACAGCGAATATGCTAACGGCTTATTACAGCAGAGGCTGCAATTCAGAAGCAATGTTCGCTGATTTGGAAATCAGCAAAAGCACAGATTTTAAGAAGCATTTAAACCAGTATGATGTCATTCATCTTGACATTCAATGGTGTATGGAACCAGCTGGGGGATCAGAACAGGTAGTCCCTTATATTTCGGAGAGAACGATTGCAGAGCTTAAGGAGTACTATCCAGATGCTCTTCCGGTGGAGACAAAATCCCTGCCAGAAGCTTTATCGCAGATCAACGCTCTGACAGGTAAAAAGTTTATTATCATTATTGATGAATGGGATGTCCTGATTCGCGACGAAGCCTCTAATGCGAAGGCACAGGAAGACTATATCAACTTTCTCAGAGGAATGTTTAAAGGAACAGAACCAACAAAGTATATCCAGCTTGCGTACCTGACGGGCATTCTTCCGATAAAAAAGGAGAAAACACAGTCAGCACTGAATAATTTTGATGAGTTCACAATGCTAAGTCCGAGCAGACTGGCACCGTATATTGGATTTACGGAGGAAGAAGTAAAAAGCTTAGCGGAAGAATATGATCAGGATTTTGAAGAAGTAAAACGCTGGTATGACGGCTATCTTCTGAGGGATCATCAAGTATATAATCCCAGAGCAGTTGTTAGCGTAATGCTAAGAGGAGAATATAAGAGTTATTGGTCTGAAACGGCTTCTTATGATACGGTTGTACCATTGATCAATATGAATTATGATGGTCTGAAAACCGCAATCATAGAAATGCTCTCCGGTTCAGAAGTGAAGGTGAACACGGCAACCTTTAAAAATGATACGATAAATATCAAGAGCAAGGACGATGTGCTGACCTACATGATTCACCTGGGATACCTGGGATATAATCAAAAATTGAAAACCGCTTTTGTGCCCAATGAGGAAATTCGGCAGGAACTAACGACAGCTGTCGAGAGCAAGCCCTGGAATGAGTTGCTGAAATTCCAGCAGGACTCAGAAAATTTACTGGATTCCACGCTCGACATGGATGGGGTGGCGGTTGCGGTTCAGATTGAAAAAATCCATAACGAGTATGCTTCTTCTATTCAGTATAACAATGAAAATTCACTTAGCAGTGTACTCGCAATCGCATATTTGAGTGCGATGCAGTACTATTTCAAACCGATTCGTGAACTTCCGACAGGTAGAGGGTTTGCAGACTTTGTGTTTATACCGAAACCTGAGTACAAAAGTGACTATCCGGCATTGATTGTAGAACTCAAGTGGAATCAAAACGTGAGAACAGCTGTGCAGCAGATCAAGGACAAAAAATATCCTTCCTCAATTCTGAGCTACAGTGGTGATATTCTGCTTGTGGGAATTAACTATGATAAGAGTACCAAGGAGCATCAGTGTTTGATTGAAAGATACGAGAAGGATTAATACAACTGTCCAATTGTGCGGACAGCGATACAGCATTTAGAGGATTTATTTTCAGGATCGGCTGGCAGCTTGACATGCCGCCGGTCCTGTATTATAATAACGATGTTCACGAAAATGAAAGGATAGATGTACATGAACAAACAGGAATCGGATATTTTGAACGTGATCCTGCAATACCACTGCCGGAACCAGCGTGCGCTGGCGGAGCGGTGTGGGTTTTCACTGGGAATGGTAAACCGTTCGGTGAAAGCGCTGCAGGGGCAGGGTTTTTTAACAACAGATATGGAGCTGACGGAAAAAGCCAGGCTTGAGATGGCAAAGCATCGCCCGAAAAACGCGGTGATTCTGGCTGCCGGATATGGAATGCGGATGGTGCCGATCAATATGGAAACGCCGAAAGGGCTTTTGGAAGTAGAGGGGGAACCGCTGATCGAGCGGCTGATCCGTCAGCTTCATGCGGTAAAGGTGAAGGAAATTTATGTTGTCGTTGGTTTTAAAAAGGAACAGTACGATTATCTGGTTGACCGGTATGGCGTGAAGCTGGTTGTCAATATGGAGTATGCAGAGAAAAACAACCTGCATTCCCTGGCAAAGATATTGCCGCAGCTTGGTGAAACGTATCTTATGCCGTGCGACCTCTGGTGCCGGGAAAATCCATTTTCGGAGTATGAGTGGTATTCCTGGTATCTGGTGAGCGATGCCAAAGATCCCGACAGTACGGTTCGTGTGAGCCGGAAGTGGGAGCTTGTGCCCTCAGGCGGGGAAAAAGAAGGAAATCATATGATCGGCATCAGCTATCTGACGGATTCTGTGGCACAGTCGATGGCGCGGCGAATCGAAACGATGGTACAGGATCGCCGGTATGACCATGTTTTCTGGGAGGATGCCCTTTTTGCGGAAAACGGGATGCCGGTGCAGGCAAAGATTGTCCCGGAAGGAGCTGTGGTGGAGATCAATACCTACGAGCAGCTGCGGGAACTGGATGAAAATTCGGATCAGCTGAAGTCGGATGCGATGGCAGAAATTGAACGGGTGCTTTCGGTTTCAGGGGAGGAGATCACGGGGATTGAGGTCCTGAAAAAGGGAATGACAAACCGTTCGTTTTTATTCCGCTGTCGCGGCGGGCGGTATATTATGAGGATTCCGGGGGAAGGTACGAGTCTTCTGATCAACCGCAGGCAGGAGGCGGCGGTATATCGGACGCTGGACGGAAAGGGCATCTGCGATGAAATCGTGTCGATCAATCCGGAAAACGGCTATAAGATTACGAAATACCTGGAGGGCGCGCGTGTCTGCGATCCGGAAAACCCTGAGGATGTGCAGGCCTGTATGAAAAAGCTCCGTTCCTTCCATGAGGAGCATCTGAATGTGGAGCATACGTTTTCTCTGTTTGAACAGATCGCATACTATGAAAGTCTGTGGGAGGGGGAACCGTCTGTTTATCGGGATTACAGCACGACGAAGGCGCATGTGCTGGAGCTTCAGGCTTATCTGGAAGCGCAGCCGAAGGTGTGGACGCTGACGCATATTGATGCGGTGCCGGACAATTTTCTGTTTGTGGAGAAAAACGGTGGAACGGAAATCCGTCTGATTGACTGGGAATATGCGGGCATGCAGGATGCACATGTGGATCTGGCGATGTTCTGTATTTATGCGATGTATGACCGTCCGCAGGTGGATGCGCTGATCGACAGTTATTTTACGGAAGGCTGTCCGCAGGAGGTGCGCACGAAAATTTATGCATACATTGCGGTGTGCGGGCTTTTGTGGAGCAACTGGTGTGAGTACAAGAGCCGGTTAGGCGTGGAGTTTGGCGAGTATTCGCTGAAACAGTACCGATATGCTAAGGATTACTATAAACTTGTTAAGCAGGAGCTTGCCAAAAGCAAAGGTCAGGAAGAATAAGAGGGTGGAAGAATGAAAGCGATGGATGTGGGGCAGAGACCGGGAAGTGAAATTCAGCAGAAAAATCATGTAGAACGTGCAATTATCATGGCGGCGGGAACGGGAACGCGGATGCGGCCGGTAACGCTTACTACGCCGAAACCGCTGATCCGTGTGAAGGGTGTCCGCATGATTGATACGGTGATTCAGGCGCTGCATGAAAATGGAATTTATGAGATTTATGTAGTAGTGGGATATCGGAAAGAGCAGTTTGCGTGCCTTACCGCAGAATATAAAGGTGTGACACTGATCGAAAATCCATACTGGGATTCCTGCAATAATATTGCATCGCTCTATGTGGCGCGGGAACAGTTGGAAAATGCAATGATTCTGGATGGGGATCAGATTATATACAAAAAAGAAATTCTTGCACCGGAATTTACGCATTCTGGCTACAATGCTGTCTGGACGGACGAAAAGACGGATGAATGGCTGATGCAGGTGAAGGATGGAATCGTGTGTTCCTGTAGCCGGACCGGCGGTAAGGGCGGCTGGCAGCTCTTCAGTGTATCACGTTGGAACCGGGAGGACGGAAAGCGGCTGAAACGCCACCTGGAACTGGAATTTGAAAAAAAACAGAACCGCCAGATTTACTGGGATGATGTGGCGATGTTCTGTCATTTTGAAGAATATGAGCTTGGCATTTATCCTATGCAGGAAGGCGATCTGATTGAGATTGATGATTTCTCGGAACTCTGCGATCTGGATCCGTCTTACTGCGGATATGAGGCACAGGGGCAGGAAAAATCAGAAGAAAAATAAGCTGGATCGGGCAGTATAGCAGAAAGGAACAGAAAACATGAATACAGTTGATGAAAACAGAGTGGCGAAAAAGAAACAGAGCGGAAAAATACGGAAAAAAGGTCAGATTGACTGGATGATCACGCTGCTGCCGCTGGGACTGATTGCAGCGCTCAGCATTTTGTTTTTCCTCCTGCCGGAACAGTCCAACACAGTTCTTGCGAAGGTACGCTTCTTCTTGGGAGATACCTTTGGAGTCTATTATCTTGCAATTGGCCTTGGCGTTTTTCTGCTCTCTTTGTATCTGGCATTTTCAAAATATGGCGATATTGTGTTAGGAGAGCAGGATGAGAAACCGAAATATTCTTTTTTTGCCTGGGGATCCATGATGTTTACGTGCGGCCTTGCGGCAGACATTCTGTTTTATTCTTTTGCAGAATGGGTGATGTATGCTGCTGATCCGCAGATTGAAAAGATGGGCGGAATCCAGGAGTGGGCGGGCGTGTACCCGCTGTTTCACTGGAGTCTGATTCCGTGGGGCTTTTATCTCGTTCTCGCTGCCGCATTTGGGTTTATGCTGCACGTGCGGAAACGGAACCGGCAGCGGTATTCAGAAGCCTGCCGTCCGATTATGGGAAAACAGACGGACGGCATCGGCGGACGGCTGATTGATCTGCTGGCGGTATTTGCACTCCTTGCAGGAACGGCAACGACATTCAGCGTGGCAACGCCGCTGATGGCAAGTGCAATCAATGCATTGTTTCATATCAATCTGGACCGGAACGCAGTGACAATTGTGATTCTGCTGATTACGTGTTTTGTGTACACGTATTCGCTGCTTCACGGCTTCCGCGGAATCGGTTTTCTGGCAAAGCTCTGCATCTATCTGTTTTTCGGGCTACTGGCGTACGTGCTGCTGTTCGGCGGACAGACGCGGTATATTATCGAGACGGGATTTTCATCGCTGGGACGGATGATTCAGTATTTCCCGACGTTGGCGACCGATACCGATCCGCTGCGCGAGACGCATTTTCCGCAGAACTGGACTATTTATTACTGGGCATACTGGATGGTATGGTGCGTGGCGGCGCCATTTTTTATCGGAAGTATTTCCCGGGGAAGAACGGTGCGGCAGACAATCCTTGGCGGATATGGATTCGGCGTTGGCTCCACGATTTTAAGCTTTATCATCCTGGGAAATGAATCGATGGGGATGCAGATGGCGGGAAAAGCGGATTTTATCGCGCGGTATGCCAAAGACGGTGATCTCTATGGAATGATTATCGCCATGATCCAGAAGATCCCGTGTGCATCGCTGGTTCTTGTCGTTCTGCTGCTCACGATGATTGCCTTTTATGCGACCTCGTTTGATTCGATTGCGCTGACGGTTTCCTGCTACAGCTACCGCCGTCTGGAAGAGGGACAGCAGCCATCGAAAGCGATTCAGCTTATGTGGTGCCTTCTGCTGATTCTGCTTCCGATTGCACTGGTCTTTTCCGAAAGCTCTATGAGCAATCTGCAGTCGGTCAGTATCGTGGCAGCGTTTCCGATCGGAATGGTAATTCTTCTGATTGTGGCGGGATTCCTAAAGGATGCCGGAGCATATCTGAAAGAAATAAAGAAGAAATGATTTTTTATGCAGCATGAAAATAGAGCCGGATTTCTATTTGGCGGAAATCCGGCTGTGTGCATTTCAGACAGTGTAGGTCTATACAAACAGTGTACACCCCTGCCGCTTGAACTGTTCGATCTTTTCGTCAATGAGCTCCGGCGTTACACCGAGATGCTCGGCAAGACACTGCTTGCAGAAAAACTGTTCTGCGCCGCGGTTGATAAATTTACGGTGGGCGCCGATCTCGTTATGTGTGAGTTCTTTGCCGCACTGCATACAGCGTGCCATCAGAGTTTTACGACCTTTGCACGGTATACTTTTGATGCAAACGGCTCGAGCTCTGTGACAAGGGATGCATTGTTTGCACACAGGTTCTCGCAGGTCCAGACCTCAGTAAGTTCCAGAGTACGGCCAGTGGAGAACGGAAGGCCGATCTCATCCAGATTCATGGCTGCACGCGATTTTTCATCACTGAGATTGAACATGCCGATAGCAAGATTTCCGTTTGCGAGCGCTTTTACATAAATCAGAACGTTGTCATTCCATGCATGGTTTTTCACTTTATACGGCTGACGGCAGAGCGGATCCTGATTGATGCGGATCATTTCATCATTCATGAGAATGCGGCGGGTTTCGTCGCTCATCTCGCGGATGTCGCAGCCGATCATCAGCGGGGAGCCAAGGAATGCCCACAGTGCATAGTGTGTCTGATACTGGACATCGCTGCAGCCGGCCAGTCCAACATTTCCTTTTCCATGCATGCCGACGATCAGCATGTCCATATCGTTGAAGCAGCCGACGCCGTTGTACGGATGCAGTTTTTCCTGCTGTGCCACGAGATCTTTGACAGAATCCCAGGTATCAAAGATGTCGCCGGTGGAACGCCACATGGAAGCGCCGGTTTCTTTGATCCACTCATGCGTTTCATCAGCACCCCAGGAGCAGGCAGAGAAGAGAATGTCGCGGCCGCAGTTCTCGAGTGCCAGTCCCATGCGGCGGTACAGATATTTTCCGTGCAGGATCGGGCTGTGGTAGCAGTAGTCGTATTTTAAGAAATCAACATCCCAGGATGCGAAAGTTTCCGCATCGACAAATTCGTGCTCATAGCTGCCAGGGTAGCCGGCACACGTCATGTTTCCGGCGCAGGAATACATACCGAATTTCAGCCCTTTGGAATGAACGTAATCGGCAACGGCTTTCATACCATGCGGAAATTTTTCCGGATCCGGCACAAGACGGCCGTTTTCATCGCGTTCACGTAAGGACCAGCAGTCGTCAATGACAAGATATTCGTATCCTTTATCGCGCAGGCCGCTCTCGGCCATGACATCAGCAGTTTCAAAAATCATTTTTTCATTGATATTTTCTCCGAAGGTGTTCCAGGAATTCCAGCCCATCGGCGGTGTAAGTTTGATCATAGTATTGACCTCCCGTAAGTTTTGATGTACTTTGAGTATAGATGGATTTCCAGAGCAAAACCATGGAATTTTAAGACAAAAGCATGGATTTTTGCTTCATAAAGAATAAAATACGGGAAAAGGAAAGAATATGCTTGTATCAGAAATGAACGGGATCCGGCCTGTCGATGCCGGGCGGCAGGACTGCCATGATCTGCATTCCTGGGGGCCGGGTGTACGGCAGTGCTATATTATACATTATATTATAAGCGGAAAGGGAACGTTTACCTGCGGGAAAAAGATGTACACACTTACCGCCGGACAGAGCTTTTTAATCTGTCCAGAGCAGGTGGTGCAGTACGCGCCGGATGAGAACGAGCCGTGGGAATATGTGTGGGTTGATTTTGTCGGGGAACAATGCCGGCAGATTCTGGCACGGTCGGTACTGAACCCACAGCAGCCGGCGGCGCCGCCTCTCCGTCAGGAAAGGCTTCTGCCGTATTTTGAGCGTCTCTGCCAGATGGAACTCTATCGCCGAAACAGCCAGGAGGCCGTCGGTGTGCTGCTTGCGCTTCTGGGCGTGTACCAGGATCTGGCGGAGCCGCAGCGGGAGGAGAGAAAGAAGGAAGATCCGCGGATTATGGAAGCGATGGCTCTGATTGCCGCAGGGTATCACAGGAGTGGGTTCTGCGCGGAGACAATTGCGCGGAAAATGGCGGTCAGCCGCACAACGCTGAACCGTCTGTTTCAGAAGAAAATCGGCTGGTCACCAGGACAGTATCTGCTGGAATATCGGCTGCAGCAGTCAGAAAAGCTGCTGCAGATGGGGATGACGGTCAAACAGACGGCGCTGTCGTGCGGATTTGAAGATCCCTTTTACTATTCCCGTGTGTTCCGGAAACACTATGGAATGCCGCCGTCGGATTACCGGCTGGAGTTTGCAGAAATTCAGTGAACGGCGGGCGTTACCGCTCGTCGGAGAGATAATTCCGCATAGAGCGCAGGGCGGACTTTTCCAGCCGGCTGACCTGCGCCTGCGAGATGCCGATTTCCCGGGCAACCTCCATCTGGGTCTGCCCCTCATAGAAACGCATGCGGATGATCTGGCGTTCGCGCTCATTGAGACGGGCGACCGCGTCCTGCAGGGCGAGGTTCTGCACCCAGTTTTCTTCTTTATTTTTCTTATCACTTAACTGATCCATGACATACAGGGTATCGCCGCCTTCCGTGTAGATGGGCTCATACAGACTCATTGGGCTTTGGATTGCATCGAGGGCATAGACGATATCCTCTTTTCCAATGCCGATTTCAGCGGCGATTTCCTCGATCGAAGGCTCTTTCTGGTTCTGCTTGAGATAAAGTTCGCGGGCGCAGATGGCGCGGTAGGCAGTATCCCTGAGGGAACGGCTGACGCGGATCGCATTGTTGTCACGCAGATACCGCCGGATTTCACCGATGATCATCGGCACGGCATAGGTGGAGAAACGGACGTTTAAGGTCGTGTCGAAGTTATCAATCGCCTTAATCAGGCCGATACAGCCGATCTGAAAGAGATCGTCGGCGTTTTCACTGCTGTTGGAGAAGCGCTTGATCACGCTTAAGACAAGGCGCAGATTGCCCTGAATGTAGCGTTCGCGGGCAGCAGCATCTCCTTCGCGGGCCTTTTTCAGCAGAGTCTCTTTTTCTTCGGCATTCAGTACGGGAAGGCGTGATGTATTGACTCCGCACAGTTCAACTTTATTGATCGCCATGGTATGCATCCTCCTGAAACATGGAACGTATGGTTACCGTTCGTTACTGTTATACGTTCATGATTGGCAGTTGGCGGGACGAATATACGAGAGCCCGGAAAATTTCATAAAGTTTTAGTCCTTGACAAAGCTTTTGGAAAATGATTTCCTGCTATTGTAGAAACGGCGGAAAGTGTGATAAGATAAGGGAAGTGTACGAAATGCGAGGTCTTGTTTTATGATGAGTGGAAAGGAACGAAGAGAAGAGATTCTTCAAAGAATAACAAACAGTAAGACGCCGGTCTCCGGTGCAGCGCTGGCGAAGAGCTGTGAAGTCAGCCGTCAGGTGATTGTCCAGGACATTGCCCTGATCCGCGCTGCCGGATACGATGTGATTGCGACAAACCGCGGCTACATCTGCAGCAGCCCGGTGAGAGAGACGCGGGTCTTTGAGGTGAATCACACGGATGAGCAGATGCAGGACGAGCTGAATACAATTGTGGATTTCGGCGGCGTTGTGCTGGATGTGATTGTGCGTCACGAGGTTTACGGAGAACTGCGGGCGGAACTTAATATCAGTTCACGAAATAAGGTGGCACTGTTTATGGAAGAAATCCGGCAGGGAAAATCACGGCCGCTGAAGAATATCACATCAGGGGAACATTTTCATACCGTATCGGCAGACTCGGCGCAGACCCTGGATCTGATTGAAGAGGAACTGCGAAAGAAAGACTACCTGGTGCGGACTGTGAAATAGGGGAAAAAGCCCTTATTTTCACAAAAAACTGTTATTCGAAAAAATTTTAAATTTTTTTCAAAAAGGTGTTGACTTTTCTCTTAGGATAGTGTAATATACATGATGTCAGCGGGAACGAGTGATAAACAAAGAGTTCTAAAGCGACAAAGAAATGTGCGTTTAGCTCAGCTGGATAGAGCGTTTGGCTACGGACCAAAAGGTCGGGGGTTCGAATCCTCTAACGCACGGACGGTAACCGTCCTGGTGAAAACCAGGGCGGTTTTTTCGTATGCAGAATGAAAAATAAAACAAGCGGCCTTTTGGTCAGCAGCCAGACGGCCGCACTTTTTGAAAAAATCATGGGGAAACAACTTGTACGCTCATTGACACAAGTGAGATACATCTCCTATAATAAAGCCAAATTTAAGATCTCGAAAGGGGACAAGTTATGGCTAAGTTAGTAATTGATGCGAACAGAAAGCTTTCAAAAATCAATAAGGAAATCCAGGGACAGTTTTCGGAGCATCTGGGAAGATGTATTTATGAAGGACTCTATGTAGGAGAAAATTCCGATATTCCGAACGTGAACGGAATGCGTACCGATGTTGTTGAAGCACTGAAAAATATCAAAGTTCCGGTACTGCGCTGGCCGGGCGGATGTTTTGCAGATGAATATCACTGGAAAGACGGTATCGGACCGAAAGAAAGCCGCAAAAAAATGATCAACACCAACTGGGGCGGTGTTGTCGAGGACAACAGCTTCGGTACCCACGAGTTTTTTGAACTCTGCCGTCAGATCGGATGTGAAACCTATATCAACGGAAATATGGGAAGCGGTACTGTACAGGAGATGTCGGAGTGGGTTGAATATATGACATTTGACGGTGTATCTCCGATGGCAGACCTTCGTGCGGAAAATGGCCACGAAAAGCCATGGACCGTCGATTTCTTCGGCGTCGGCAATGAGAACTGGGGCTGCGGCGGAAATATGAATCCGGAATTCTACGGAAATATGTACCGCAGATATCAGACCTTTGTGCGTGATTACGATGGAAACAAAAAGATCCGGAAGATTGCCTGCGGCGCCAATGCGGATGATTATGAGTGGACGCAGGAAGTGATGAAAGCATGCTTCCGCAGAACCTCCCCACAGCAGCATGGCATGATGGATGGCCTGTCGCTTCATTACTATACGGTGCCGGAAACCTGGGATCACAAGGGAAGTGCAACGGAATTTGCGGAAAAAGACTGGTATAAGACCATGAAAAAAACGATGTATATGGAAGAGCTGATCCGCCGCCACAGCGCCATTATGGATCAGTACGACCCGGACAAAAAGGTCGGCATGATCGTGGATGAGTGGGGTACCTGGTATGATGTAGAGCCTGGAACAAATCCGGGATTTCTGTATCAGCAGAATACCATGCGTGACGCACTGGTCGCAGGGATCAACCTGAATCTCTTCAACAAACACAGCGACCGCGTCAAGATGGCAAACATCGCACAAATGGTAAATGTTCTGCAGTCGATGATCCTGACCGAGGGGGAGAAGATGGTCAAAACTCCGACGTATCATGTTTTTGATCTGTATCAGGTACATCAGGAAAATGATCTTCTGGCAAGCTCTCTGGAAACGGAGCAGGTTGGTCTGGAAGACGAATACATGGTTCCGAATCTGACGGAATCTGTTTCGGTAGATGCAGACGGTGTACTTCATATCACGATGACGAATGTGGATCTGGAAAAAGCATATCCGGTAGAGGCGGTACTTCTCGGAAAAAAAGCTGACGAGATCAAAGCCGAGATCGTAACCGGCCATATGCAGGATAAGAACACCTTTGAAGCGCCGGAGACGGTTGGCGTTCAGGTCTTTGACGGTGTGCAGGCAACAAAAGAGGGGATTTCCTTTACCATTCCGGCATGCAGTGTGCTTCATATCGCCGTAAAATAGGGAAACCATAAAAACCAGAAGATATCTGGGATGAAAAAAGATTCGGTTCCGGAGGAGTTTGATGGACGGAAATACCAGAATCTGTAAAAAATGCCTGCTTCGTGAGATGGACGAGGCAGGCTTTTTTCAGAATATGTATGATTATATTGCAAGAATTCCGGCGGACGATAAAACGCCGGAGGAGGAATACGAGCGGCGGCTTTCCATCTGTAAGGAGTGTGAAAAGCTGCTGTCCGGCATGTGCCGCATGTGCGGCTGCTACGTGGAGATGCGGGCAGCGATTGCACTGCGGGACTGCCCGGGGAAAAAGTGGTAGCAAAAGAGAAACCCCGCACAGCGGATCCTGTGAAAACAACGGATCCCTGTGCGGGGTTTTGAGAATCAGCGAAGTCGGTAAGATCAGTTGGGACTCGTTTGCGTCTCCGGTGCGACTTTTGGATCTCTGAAATAGCGGGACAGCTTCGGCACGGAGATGAACAGCGTCAGAAATTCGGCGACCGGAATCGACAGCCACACACCGTTGGTGCCAAGCACGAGCGGCAGAAGCAGCGCGGAGAGAACGATAAAGACGAAGGTTCGCAAAAAGGAAATCAAAGCAGAGGTCTTTCCGTCTGACAGTGCCGTAAAAATGCCGGAGGCGACGATATTCGTACCGCAGAACAGATAGGCGATGGAGAACAGGTAACCACCGTGGCGGGTCAGTTCAAAGCCATAGGTGCCTTTCTGCATGAAAACAGCGGAAATAACAGGAGAACCGAAGGCAGCCACAAGTGCAATGATCACAGAGCTTACCACAACGAAACGGATACTGATGCGGTAAAGCCGGATCAGCCGCTGTTTGTTCCGGCTGCCGTAGTTGAAGCTGAACACAGGTGCAACGCCGATACTGTAGCCGAGGTACAGCGCAACAAAGAGAAACTGTCCGTACAGAATCGCCGTGATGGCGGCAACACCGATTTCGCCCTCAAATTTCAGCATCAGCATGTTGAAAAGGTAAGTGACAACGGCTGCAGAAAGATTGCTGACCATCTCGGAGGAACCGTTGAAGCAGCTTGTGGAGAGCAGGCCTTTGGAAAATTCCGGACGGGTGAAGCGAAGGCCTTTGCGGGCAAAGGTAAAGTATAAAATGCCGGCAACGGCCGGAATGCACTGGCCAAGGCCGGTGGCAAGGGCAGCTCCGGCAACACCAAGATGGAGCGGAACGACAAACAGATAGTCCAGAAGCATGTTGGTAATGCCGGCGGACACCGTAAGGGAAAGTCCGAGTCCCGGGCGCCCTGCTGTTACAAAGAAGGACTGGAACAGTGCCTGGAGAAGACAGACCGGGGCAAAGGAAAGGATCGTCCGCAGATAGGCGGTACCGTAATCCATCAGCACCGGCGTTGCACCGAGCAGACTGCAGATCTGACGGCAAAACAGGTTGCCGAGCACTGCGCCCAGAATACCGATGATCAGTGTGGTAAGGGTAAGGGCAGAAAAGTTACGGTTGGCTTCCTCCAGTTTTCCCTGTCCGATCTTTGCGGCGACAACGGCGCTGCCTCCGGTACCGAACATGATGCCGACGGCAAGAAGGATGCTGACGGCAGGATAGACGATATTGGCGGCGGAAAGCGCCATGCTGTCCACGTACTGTGCGATGAAAAAGCCATCCACAATACTGTAGAGAGACATAAAGATCATCATGATGATCGATGGAAACGCAAACTTCAGCAGGGAGCGGAAGTTAAAATCCTTGGCGAGTGACTGGCTCATAATCAAAAACCTCCTTTTTATGTGTGAAAAGCCTTTTTCAGACACGCTTTAGATGGGAAAGATTTCTTGTGAAAATTTGAATCGTTTGCTATTATAAAGGATAGGGTAACCCTATAGTCAAGTGCAAAAAAGGTGAAAAACAGGAAAAATTCCGAGAGCAAATGTTCAGGAAAAGGAGTCAGAAATGGGAAAACAGGAGTATTTAAGCGCGGGGCGATTTGCAGCGCTGGTAGGCACGACAAAGGAAACGCTTTTTCATTATGATGAGATTGGTCTGTTTGTACCAAAAAGAAGAGAGGCAAACGGCTACCGGTATTATGCGATGGATCAGATGGAAACGTTTGATGTGATCGGAATGCTGCGGGAGCTGGGCATGCCGCTGGCAGAGATTCGAAATTATCTGGAACAGCGAAGTCCCGAAAAATTCGGAGTACTGCTGGAACAGGAGGAGAAGGTGGTGCGTGAAAAAATCCAGCGGCTCCGCGAGATGCAGCGCTGGATAGGGGAAAAGAAGCGGTTTCTGGCACAGGCATCGGCGGAATGCCGTGAGGCGTTTGAAAAAAATCCCTTCTGTCCTGTGGGGATTCATACCCTGCCGTTGCAGTATCTTGTCACGAATCACAGCGAGTCAGCGGATAATCTGGCAGTCAATCAGAAAATCGGAGAGCTCTATGCTTACTGTGGGCAATATGGAAATCGAAGTTCGTATAATGTTGGGTTTATTCAGAAACGGGAAACACTGGAAACGGGGAATTTTCTGGATTACCGTGATTTTTATCTGATTTTTGATCGTGTGCCGGCGAAAGTGCGATACACGGTTCGGCTGGAGGGAGAGTATCTTTGTTATTATTATAAAGGACCATGGCAGGGAATTGAAGCGGCGTACCGGAAGCTGTTCCGGTATGCCACGGAACAGAGACTTTTGCTGGACGACCGCTTTTATGAGGAATATATGGTGGACGCGCTGACCAGTCAGGAAATGGAACAGTATATTACGAGAATCGCCGTAAAAATTCTAAGATAGACAGGGAGGAGGGGAAAAAACAAGATTTTCACAAACTTTTTTCATTCTCCTCTTGACCATGACGCAACGTCACCCATTATAGTGAGAGTACAACAAGTTGAATTGACATAAAACTGAGAAGATAAACACACCAAAAAGGAGAAAAAGCATGAAAGTATTAGTAACAGGCGGAGCCGGATTTATCGGCGGAAACTTCGTACATCATATGGTAAACAAATACCCGGATTATCAGATCGTAAACCTGGACCTGCTGACCTATGCGGGAAACCTGGAGACTCTGAAACCGGTTGAGGACAAACCAAACTACAAATTTGTAAAAGGTGATATCGCAGACGAAGCTTTCATCATGGATCTGTTTGAAAAAGAGAAATTTGACGTTGTTGTCAACTTCGCAGCAGAGAGCCATGTAGACCGTTCCATTGAGGATCCTGGCATCTTTGTTCAGACCAACGTAATGGGAACCCGTGTACTGCTGGATGCTTCCAGAAAATTCGGCGTAAAGAGATATCATCAGGTATCTACCGATGAGGTTTACGGAGACCTTCCGCTGGATCGCCCGGACCTGTTCTTTACAGAGAATACCCCGATCCACACCTCCAGCCCGTACTCTGCATCCAAAGCAAGCGCAGACCTGTTTGTACTGGCTTACCACAGAACCTTCGGTACCCCGGTTACCGTTTCCAGATGCTCCAACAACTACGGCCCGTATCACTTCCCGGAGAAGCTGATTCCGCTTATGATCAGCCGCGCACTGGCAGACGAAGAGCTTCCGGTATACGGAAACGGTGAGAATGTCAGAGACTGGCTGCACGTATCCGACCATTGCGAAGCAATCGACCTGATTATCCATAAAGGTAAAGTAGGCGAGGTTTACAACATTGGCGGACACAACGAGAGAACAAACCTTCAGGTAGTACAGACCATCCTGAAAGCTCTGGACAAACCGGAATCTCTGATCAAATACGTAAAAGACCGCCCGGGCCATGACAGAAGATATGCAATCGACCCGACCAAGATCGAGACTGAGCTTGGATGGAAACCAAAATACAATTTCGATACCGGAATTGCACAGACAATCCAGTGGTATCTGGACAATGAAGACTGGTGGAAACACATCATCAGCGGTGAGTATCAGAACTACTTCGCTGAGATGTACAAAGACCGTCTGTAAGAGAGAAAAGTGAAATGCAAAGGCCGCAAAAAAGCGGCTTTTGCGAAGGAGTGGTGGATATGGATCAATATTATACCACTGGTGAATTTGCCCGGATGGCCCATGTGACCATTCGGACAATTCGCTATTACGACAAAAAAGGGCTGCTGAAGCCGAGCTTTATTAACGAATCCGGTTATCGGATGTATTCGGATGAGGATTTTCTGAAGCTGCAGAAAATTTTATCGCTGAAATATCTCGGATTTTCCCTGAATGAGATCGGAAATATGACGATTCACGATACGAGTGCGGATATTCTGAAATCATTGAAAATGCAGATCGGACTTGTGCACAAGAAGATGGAAAATCTGGAACAGATGGAAAAGGCGCTGCAGAATACGACACAGATTCTGGAGGAGACGAACCAGATCGACTGGACCGGCATTCTGAACCTGATTCATCTGACCGATATGGAAAAGATGCTGGTGGAGCAGTACAAAAACGGGGAAAACCTGAATATCCGTATTTCGCTGCACGAGCAGTATTCCCAAAATAAAAAGGGATGGTTCCCGTGGCTTCTGGAACAGATGGATTTTGACGGTGCGCGCCGGATTCTGGAGATCGGCTGCGGAAACGGGCAGCTCTGGAAAAAAGCGGAGCCATCCGTGCTGAAAGGAAAGTATATCTGTCTGTCTGACCTGTCGGACGGCATGATCCGGGATGCGGCGGAAAATCTGGGAGAAGAAAAGGCATTCTGTTTTGATTTCCGGACACTGGACTGCCAGAAGCTTCCGTTTCCGGATGCGGAATACGACCGGATTATTGCAAATCATGTTTTGTTCTATGTCCAGAATCTGTCCCGCGGTCTGCAGGAAATCAGCCGTGTGCTTTCAGATGACGGCGTGTTCTACTGCAGTACGTATGGAAAAGGCCATATGAAAGAGATTACCGATCTGGTACAGGAGTTTGATCCGCAGATCAATCTTTCGGAGGTGGCGCTGTATACTATTTTTGGTCTGGATCACGGAGAAAAGCAGTTAAAGCCTTATTTTGGCAGCGTAGAGAAAAGAATCTACGAGGACAGTCTCTGGGTCGACCGGCCGGAGCCGCTTCTGGACTATATCCTTTCCTGCCATGGAAATCAGAATGAGTATCTGTATCCGAGACAGCGGGAATTCAAAGAATTTCTGGAAAAGAAAATTCAGAAACACGGCGGAATTGCGATCACAAAAGAGGCAGGGGTTTTCATCTGCAGAAAATAACGGGAGAGGCCGACATGAAAATGGAGGTCTCTTTTTTATCCCTCATTTTAGGCAAGTTTGACAAAAATGTTAAAAAATAAATACAGAGTATGTTTTTTGTATTGCCAGAGATCACAAAAGGATGTATACTAAAGTAGAATGTCTAAGTATGCGTGACTTGAAGAAAGAACACAAAAAGAGGGATAAGGTATGAAGGAATTATTTGATGTACACTGCCATATGGTCCCGGGGGTAGACGACGGTGCAGCTGACCTGGAAGAGTCGCTGGCGATGCTGAAAATGCAGCACGAGGACGGGGTCAGGAAGATTATCATCACACCGCATTATCGGCGGCGGATGTTTGAAACACCGGCAAAAAAGGTACATGAGCAGTTTCTGAAACTGCAGGAAGCGGCAAAAAAGGAATATCCGGATATGTCGCTTTATCTCGGGTGTGAACTTCACTCGAACATGGATCTTCAGGATATCCTGGAAAAACGGAAATATGTGACCATGGCCGGTTCATCCTATGTTCTGTTGGAATTTTCCGAGGGAGATTCCGCACAGCATATCCGTGAGAGAGTCTACAATGTACTGTCCTGCGGTTACGAACCGATTATCGCGCATGTGGAGCGCTATCAGGCAACGGTAAAGAGCGTCGGATTTTCCAGCGATCTGGTGGATATGGGCGCAAGACTGCAGGTGAATGTGGAAAGTATACTTGGAAAGTATACGTGGGGGGCAAAACGCTACTGCAGAAAACTGATGAAGGAAGATCTGCTCGGTTTTGTCGGCAGCGATTCCCACAACACAAAAACACGTATTCCCAACATAGGAGCAGGCGCTGCCTATGTTTCAAAAAAAATGGGAGAGGCATATGCCGAAAGGATTTTCCACGATAATCCGATGGAAATCTTAAGGGATGCCGGAGAAATCTAAAAAAAGTCAGGAGAAGAAGATGGAAACGAATCAACAGAATCAGGATGAAATTGAAATCGATTTACTGGAACTGCTTCGTGTGCTCTGGAGCAAAATTGGCTATGTGATTTTAGCTGCATTGGCACTTGGCCTTCTGATGGTACTGGTCAGCAAAGTATTTATGAAGCCGCAGTATGAATCGACGACAAAAATGTATGTACTGTCAAAACAGGACAGCAGCAGTACTGTAACAAGTGGAGATCTGCAGGCAAGTTCTCTTTTAACCAAAGACTATGCGGAGCTGATTCAGAGCCGTCAGGTTGTTGAAACCGTTATTGCACAGTTAAATCTGGATCTTACCTATGAGGAGTTTTTGAACAAAATTACTGTTACTACACAGAACGATACGCGTATCCTTTCGATTACAGTAAAAGACGAAGATCCGTATGTAGCAAGCCAGATGGCGGATGCAATCCGTGTAGCAGCATCAGATCATATTCAGAACGTTATGAACACAGAAGCTGTAAATGTGGTAGATGAGGCGAATATTCCAGATGAGCCGGTAAGCCCAAGTATTAAGAAAAACGGGCTGATCGGTGCAATAGCAGGTGCATTTATCGCGATTGTCATCATCATTATTGTTTATCTGACAAATGACACCATCCAGACCTCCGAAGATGTAGAACGTTATCTGGGTGTCAGTACACTCGGCATAATTCCTCTTGCAGAAGGACAGAAAAAGAGCAAGAAGAAAAACAAAAACGGCCGTGGAAGAAAGAAATAAGGGAGGATACGGAACGTGAATCAGGTAGTAGTAAAACAGGAAAAATCAGGCTATCAGATTGTGGAAGCCTACAAATCTCTTCGGACCAACCTTCAGTTCTGCGGAGAAGATAAGAAAGTAATCGCGGTTACAAGCTGTACACCAAATGAGGGAAAGAGCAGTGTTTCTATGCAGCTCGGCATTTCTCTTGCAGAGAGCGGAAAAAGAGTGATTTTGATCGATGCCGATCTTCGGAAATCGGTTCTTCTTGGAAGAACGAAAACACAGAAATCTGTTCGCGGACTGGCACACTTCCTGTCCGGTCAGGCAACTCTGGAGGATGTCATCTGTTCTACCAATGTAAAGAACTTTTACATGATTTATTCCGGCCCGTTTCCGCCGAATCCGGCAGAGCTTCTGGGGGGAAAGAACTTCCGAAGTCTTTTAAATGCACTTCGTAAAGTTTACGATTATGTGATTGTGGATACTCCTCCGCTTGGAAGCGTTATCGACAGTGCAATCGTTGCAGAAATCTGTGATGGTTCAATCATGGTCATTGAGTCCGGTGTGATCAGCTATCGTTTTGCACAGGAAGTAAAGAGCCAGCTCGAGAGAAGTAACTGCCCGCTGCTTGGCGTTGTCCTGAACAAGGTGGATATGCAGAAACAGGCGTATGGTAAATACGGAAAATACGGTCAGTACAAATATGGAGATTACGGCCAGGAGGAGGACGATTAACTGCCATGAAAAAAGGGATTGTTGCAGGTTTGATTGTCCTGTGCGTGGCGCTAGGAGCCGGTACAGCAGCTGTCGTAGTGACGGACGACCGAAAAGGCCCGGAAATCGAGCTTCCAGCTGATGGGGATGTAACGTATGAGGAAGGCAGTGATACAGCGTCTTTGCTGGAAGGCGTTACTGCAACGGATGAGAAAGACGGAGATGTGACAGATTCGCTGATGATTGAAAACATTTTCCCGAACGATGACCATACCAGTGCATCGGTTGTCTATGCGGCAAAGGACAGTCACAATAATGTATCAAAAGCAACACGCCGCGTGAATTATAAAGCTGCAGCGGAAGATACCCCGGCGGAAAATGAGGCTACGCAGGAAACGGATAACAGTGGGGCGGCAGATGAGTCTGCACCGGCAGTAGAGGAGCCGCAGCAGAATGACACAGAGGGCACAAAAAATGAGACAGATGCGCAGATGGAAATCGAAGCACTGCCGGCGGAAAGCCCAAAACTGTACCTGAATACGTATGAAGTAACAGTGGAAGCCGGAAACGATCTGGACAAAACCAGCTATATCAAAGAGATGACCGATGATGCAGACAGCCAGGAGTCACTCTTTAACCAGATTGAGATCGACGGCGATGTGGATACTGCAGTGCCGGGAGATTACACGCTGACGTATCATGTGACGGACAGCGATGGAAACAGATCAAATGCAGCGGTGCTTACCGTACACGTTCAGTAAGAATAGAAGAACTGCTCTGATGGGGATGCCCGATCGGGGCAGTTCTTTTTTCAAGTTTTTACGGCGCGAGTAAAATTTGACAGCCCAAAATGAGTATGGTAGAGTGAGAAAGAAAGACGGCAGAAGGGGGCAGAGGAGATGCTTCGAATCTGGCAGAAAACAGAAAAACAGAAGCTGGAGCCGGTAGGAATGGGAACGGCGTTCCCATTTTTAAAGGAAAAGAACCATGTAGTTTCTATCATCGGCGGCGGCGGAAAAACGACGCTGCTGTACGAGATGGCAGGCTTTTGTGTAAAAAACGATCAGAAGGTACTGGTGACAACTTCGACGCACATTTACCGTCCGCCGAAGGAATGGCATGACCAGAGTCTGGAAGCGGTCGAAAGAAAATTTCGCACAGGCCGCGCAGCGATTATCGGGAGTGCCTGCCGGGATCCGGAAAAGCTTTCCATGCCGGAAACGGAACTATTTGAAGAGGCACGCAAAAAGGCCGATCTGACGCTGATCGAGGCGGACGGCGCAAGGCACCTGCCGTGCAAGGCACCGGCGGAACATGAACCGGCGCTGCTTTCCTCTTCAGATCTTGTGATTGGTGTGACAGGTCTTTCGGCACTGGGACAGCCGCTTGGCAAGGGCTGCTTTCGGGCAGAACGGGCGGCGGAACTGCTTGACTGTACGATGGAACACCATATCACGGAAGAAGATCTGGCACGGCTGATCGCATCGGAACAGGGACAGCAGAAGGATTTGAAAGGCAGAACGTTTTATGCGGTACTGCACCAGTATGAGGAAAAAGAACACCGGGCGGCCGCAGAGAAACTTGTGGAGCTGCTGCGCAGGCAGGGGATCGAGCATGTTCTGGTTACGTGCGCGACAGGAAACAGAAGACAAAGCGGTGAGAACACGAATCCCTGGTATGGGAGAGCAGAGCTTCCCGTGCGTGAAGCGGAAGAAGAGTGGGAACCTGGAGAATAAAACGGAAATAGAACGGAGGAGACAGATGGCGGAATTTACCCATTTTAAGAAAGACGGAAGCGCCGTCATGGTCGATGTCCATGAGAAGCCGGACACGTACCGGGCAGCATCGGCGACGGGAACCATACAGGTAAGCCCGGAGGTATTTGCAGCCGTGCGGGACCATACGGCGAAAAAAGGCGATGTGCTCGGCGTTGCACGGCTGGCAGGCATCATGGGGGCGAAGAAGAATGCGGAGTTGATTCCGCTGTGCCACATTGTGCCGCTGACGAACTGCGAAGTGACATTTACCACGGACGAGAATACAAATTCTATTACGGCCGTGTGCACCACATCATGTGTCGGAAAGACCGGCGTGGAGATGGAGGCGCTGACTGGCGTTTCCACAGCGCTGCTCACGATCTACGATATGTGCAAGGCGATGGACCGCGGCATGGTGATTCGTGATATCCACATTCTGGAAAAGGACGGCGGAAAGAGCGGTCATTATATCTATCAGAAAGAGGAAAAATAAAGCATGACAGAAAAGAAAGATTTCCCGGTTTTCCGGGTGGGAATTGTAACGTTAAGTGACAAAGGATATCAGGGCGAGCGCGAGGATAAGAGCGGCCCAAAGATCAAAGAGCTGCTTCCGGCAGAGCAGTATGAGGTCGTTTCGATGCGTCTTCTGCCGGATGAGCGGGCGATGATCGAGGAGGAACTGATCCGGCTTGCCGATCTGGAGCAGTGCGATCTTGTCCTCACGACAGGCGGCACGGGATTTTCCATGCGGGATGTGACACCGGAGGCAACTCTGGCGGTATCCGGCCGTGTGGCACCTGGCATCGCGGAGGCGATCCGCGCGGGCAGCATGGCGATCACAAAACGGGCGATGCTGAGCCGGGCAGTGAGTGCAATCCGTCATCGGACGCTGATTATCAATCTGCCGGGAAGCCCGAAGGCGGTGGAAGAGAGTCTTGGATTTGTACTTGATACCCTGCCGCATGCGTTGGGACTTCTGCGCGGAACGGACGGAGAGTGCGGAAGAAGCTGAAAAAAGAGGGAACAGGTAACGATGGAAGAAGAAAAAATTATTTTCTGTAAGAGCGGCGGCTGTACGGCAAAGCTCGGGGCAGGCGTGCTCGAACATATTCTGGAGAAGCTGCCGAAAGGGGAAAAGGATCCGAATCTGCTGGTGGGCTATGACAGCAAAGACGATGCATCCGTCTACCGGCTGACGGACGACCTTGCGATGGTCCAGACGCTGGATTTCTTTCCGCCGGTGGTGGAGGATCCGTACACGTTTGGAAAAATTGCGGCGGCGAATGCCTTAAGCGACATCTATGCGATGGGCGGAGAGGTGCGGACAGCCCTGAATATCGTCTGCTTTCCGGAACAGATGGATCTGAATGTCCTCGGAGAAATCATGCGCGGCGGCGCGGAAAAGGTGCAGGAGGCGGGCGGATCGCTCTCCGGCGGTCATTCGATTGCGGATGACAGTGTAAAATACGGCCTTTCTGTCACGGGAACCGTGCATCCGGACCGGATCTGGCAGAACAATACGGGCCGCGTGGGTGATCTGCTCATTCTGACGAAACCGCTCGGAACCGGCATTCTCTGTGCGGCGCACCGCGTCGGGGAGGAAAACCCGGGTGGATTTCAAAAGGCAGTGGAATCGATGATGATGCTGAATAAGTACGCCTCGGAGACGGCACGGAAGTATAACATTCATGCCTGTACCGATGTAACGGGCTTTAGTTTCCTAGGACATCTGCATGAGATGATGGAGTCGGGCGTGTCCTGTCATATCTGGGCGGATCAGATTCCGGTGTTCCCGGGGGCTGTGGAAGCGGCGGAGGAGTTTCTGATCACTGCGGCAGGCCAGCGGAACCGGAATCATCTGGAGCAGCATGTGACCTTTAAGGATATACCGTTCGGCATGCAGGAGGTGCTGTTTGACCCGCAGACATCGGGAGGGCTTCTGATGGCCGTGGATGCCGTGGATGCAGAAAAAATGCAGAGAAAACTGCTGGAGCAGGGGATTCCGGCAGCAATCGTTGGAAAAATCACAGAGCCGGCAGGAACCGAAATTTATGTGACACAGAGCAGGAAATGGTAAGGCAGGGAGGATGAAAAATGGCAGAGATGGAGAAAAAGACAGTAAACGCAATGGGTGATGTGTGCCCGGTACCGCTGGTAAAGGCAAAAAATGCGATTGCAGAACTTGCGGGAAGCGGAAAAGTGGAGGTTCTGGTGGATAATGAAATCGCCGTGCAGAACCTGGAAAAAATGGCGCAGCAGAAAGGATATGGCTTTCTGGTAAAAGAGAAGAAAGAAAAAGAGTATCATGTGGAGTTCACCGTATCAGAAACAGAGCCGGCTGAAACAGAAGAGAAAACCGTATGCCTCGTACCGGCGGCAAAGAAAACAAAACTCGTCGTTCTTTCTGCAGACCATATGGGCGAAGGAGCCGAGGAGCTGGGTAAAATTCTGATGAAGAGCTTCCTTTATGCACTGACCCAGCAGGATGAGCTGCCGGATACGATTCTGTGCTACAACGGCGGTGCAAAGTTGACCTGCGAGGGTTCCGAGTCCCTGGAGGATCTGAAAGATCTGGCAGCGCGCGGCGTTGAAATTCTGACCTGTGGAACATGCCTGAACTTCTACGGCATCACCGAAAAGCTGCAGATCGGCAGTGTGACCAACATGTATGACATCGTGGAGCGCATGAGCAGCGCAGACCGCGTGATTAAGCCATGATTTACCTCGATTCGGCGGCAACGTCGCTGTGGCATCCAAAAGAAGCAGAGGAGCGTATGATCCAGGCACTGCGCGGCTGTGGAAATGCAGGCCGCGGTGCACACGATGCGACACTGGATGCGGGCCGCATCGTCTTTGAGACGAGAATGCGGCTGGCAGAGTTGTTTCACGCGGAGAGTCCGGAGCGGATTGCATTTACGTGCAACGATACGGAGGCACTGAACACGGCAATTTTCGGACTCTTCGGGCCGGGGGATCATGTGATCACGACAGTCTGCGAGCATAATTCCGTTCTGCGCCCGCTGTATGCACTGGAAAAACAGGGACTGGAGCTTTCCGTGATCCCGGCGGATGTATCTGGAAGGATCGATTACGATCAGATGGAAGCGGCAGTGCGGAAAAACACGAAAGCGTTTGTCGTTACGCATGCCTCCAACCTGACCGGAAATATCACGGATCTTGCGCGGGTGTGCGAAATTGCGGAACACCATTCCCTGCTTCTGATCGTCGATGCGGCGCAGACAGCGGGGATTCTGCCGATTGATGTACAGAAAAGCGGGATCGACGTGCTCTGCTTTTCCGGCCACAAGGGACTATTAGGGCCGCAGGGAACCGGCGGAATCTACGTCCGTCCCGAACTTTCGATCCGGCCGCTCAAAATGGGCGGAAGCGGAATCCGAAGCTATGAAAAAGAACAGCCTGCGGCGATGCCGGAGCACCTGGAAGCTGGAACTTTAAATGTCCACGGAATTGCGGGACTTCTGGGAGCGCTGGAATATCTGGAGAAGACGGGGATTGAAATGATTTACAAAAGAGAGAGGGAGCTGATGCACCTCTTTCTGGAGAAAATTCAGGGAATCCCGGGACTTACTTTATATGGAACAGACGATCTGCAGCAGCGGGTACCAACGGCGGCATTAAACATCGGCTCCTGTGATTCGGGATATGTCAGCGACTGGCTGTATGAGAACTATGGTATTGCAGTCCGAAGCGGGGCACACTGCGCGCCGCTGATGCACGAAGCACTCGGGACACGGGAGCAGGGAGCCGTGAGGTTCAGCTTTTCCCATGTACTGACGGAAGAAGAAGTCCGGATTGCCGCGCAGGCTCTGCGGGAGTTTGCCGAAGAAGAAATGCAGCAGTGAGAGAGGCGGCAGCCGGCATCCGGGATACAAAAGAAGCTGGAAAAAGGAAGAAACGATATGAGACAGCGAAAAGAAACCTGGATTCTGACGTTTGCGGGGACAACGCAGGCGATGCAGATGGAGCAGTATGCGAGAGCGCACGGCCTGCCGGGAAGGATGATCCCCGTTCCGCGGGAAATTACGGCGGGCTGCGGCCTTTCCTGGAAAGCAGCGCCGGAAGAGGGAAAAGAAATCCTTGCGGCACTTCAGACGGCGGGACTTGCCTATGAGGCGGAGTACCGTGTGCTGTTGTAGAGGTGTGAGGTGGAAATGGAAGAAAAAGAAGAAACATTACGACAGAAGCTGCGGTACGACATGCGGCTGCGCGTCAGCCGGACGGATCATGCCTTCGGTCCCGGTGTGGCGGAGCTGATGGAGCATGTGGAAGCAACCGGCTCCCTTTCGAAGGGCTGCAAATGCATGCAGATGGCGTACTCGAAGGGATGGAAAATCTTAAAGCGCGCCGAGGAGGATCTCGGCATCCCGCTGGTACAGGGCAACCGGGGCGGCAGCAACGGCGGCCAGACGGTACTGACCCCGGAGGGAAAAGAATTCCTGAAGCGGTACCGGAAGTTTGAACAAGAAGTCCGCGCAGGCGCCGATGCGTCGTTTCAGAAGTGGTTTGGAACAGAAGAAAAATAACATTTTTTACGGGGACACGTTGACAAAACGGGTCCTTTCCTGTATTTTTATTAATGGAAAAAGCGTTATTCTCGAACAAGAATAACGAAGCAGGCCGCGGAAGACGGAAGAAAACGGCTGCTGCTGAAACGAAAGAAGGAAGACAGCGAAGATGAAAAAGAAAGATCTGATCGTGGTACGGGGAGCAGGAGATCTTGCAACCGGTACGATCCATCGTCTGAAAAAAGCGGGCTTTCGTCTGCTGGTTCTGGAAGCAGAGCACCCGGCGGCGATCCGGCGGCAGGTGGCTTTGAGCGAAGCGGTATATGCCGGCAGTGCCAGGGTAGAGGACGTGGAAGCCGTGCGCATGGACGTGGATCTCGCAGAGAAAAAGAACCGGAAAGAACTTCTGGAACAGGAAATGGAACGGATCTGGAAGAAAGATGGTGTTCCGGTGCTCGTGGATCCGGCGGGACTAAGCATTGCAGCACTTCGCCCGGCCGTCGTGGTCGATGCGATTCTGGCGAAGAAAAATCTCGGGACGACAAAAGAGATGGCGCCGCTTGTGATTGCCCTCGGACCGGGCTTTACGGCAGGAGAAGATGTGGATGTTGTAATTGAGACGAAGCGCGGTCATAATCTTGGACGCGTGATCCGAAGCGGAAGCGCGGTTCCGAACACTGGCATTCCGGGCATCATCGGCGGGTACGGAAAAGAGCGTGTGATGCATGCACAGGCGGAAGGTATTCTGCGGAATGTGGCTTCGATCGGAGACATTGTGGAAGCCAGGGCTGTGATTGCAGAGATTGAGACAGAAAACGGGACGGTACCTGTGGAAGCATCTCTCTCCGGTCTGCTGCGCGGGCTGATCCGCGACGGCTATCCGGTGACGAAGGGATTTAAGATTGCGGACATCGATCCGCGGCAAGAAGAACTGCAGAACTGCTTCACGATTTCCGATAAGGCGCGGTGCATCGCCGGAAGCGTGCTGGAAGTGATCTGCGGGGAACTGGAATAGATTCAAATAGAAAAAGTGAGGCGTTTCAGATGAAACTGATGAAAACAGAAGACGCGGTAGGCCAGGTGCTCTGCCACGATATTACACAGATTATCAAAGGTGTGACAAAAGATGCGGTATTCCGCAAAGGCCACATCATTACAGAAGAAGATATCCCGGTGCTGTTAAGTGTCGGAAAGGACAACATTTACATCTGGGAAAAGGACGATACAATGCTGCATGAAAATGAGGCGGCACAGATTCTTTACGATATGTGTAAAAACGATCACATGCATCCGTCCGATGTCAAAGAAGGAAAAATTGAACTGATCGCGGACTGCGACGGTCTTTTGAAAGTGGACCGCGAGAAGCTGAAAAAAGTAAACAGCCTCGGCGAGATGATGATTGCGACGCGCCACGGTGATACATACGTGAAAAAAGGCGACAAACTGGCGGGAACGAGAATTATTCCGCTCGTCATCAAAAAAGAGAAGATGGAGACGGCACAGGCAGTCTGTTCCGACGGGCCGATCCTGACCTTAAAGCCGTTCCACAAGAAAAAATTTGCGGTTCTGACAACGGGAAATGAAGTGTATTACCATCGGATCGAGGACACCTTCACACCGGTTATCCAGGAAAAGCTGGCAGAATTCGGTGCGGAGATGATCTTTCATGAGGTTTACGATGATGATGCATCGAAGATCACAGACGGATGCCGCCGCGCGATGGAAGCGGGTGCCGATCTTGTCTTCTGCACCGGAGGAATGAGTGTGGATCCGGACGACAAGACGCCGCTGGCGATCAAAAATACCGGAGTACGCATCGTTTCCTACGGCGCGCCGGTGCTGCCGGGAGCCATGTTCCTTCTGGCGTATGCCGAAAACGGAACACCGATCGTCGGCCTGCCGGGATGCGTCATGTATTCGAAACGGACGATTTTCGATCTTGTCCTGCCGCGCCTCATTGCAGATGATGAGGTGACAGCGGAGGAGCTGGCCGGTCTTGGCGAGGGCGGTCTCTGCCTGAACTGCAAGGTCTGCACCTTCCCGAACTGCGGTTTTGGAAAAGGAAGATAAACGATGAAGGATCAGTATGGCAGAACGATAGATTACCTGCGGATTTCCATCACGGACGCGTGCAATTTGAGATGCCGGTACTGTATGCCGGAGAGTGCGGCGGGCTGTGCACTGGAGCAGGCGGAACAGAATCCGCTGCTTACCGTCGAAGAGATGCTGAAGATTGTGCACGCCGCGGCTGGGCTTGGCATCACGCATTACCGGATTACCGGAGGGGAACCGCTGGTAAGAAAAGAGTGCGTGGAGCTGGTGCAGAAAATAAAAGCAGTGCCGGGCACCGCATCCGTTGGGATCACGACGAATGGCGTGCGCCTGGCATCGTGTGCGAGGGATCTGAAGGCGGCCGGCTGTGACAGTGTGAATGTGAGCCTGGATACAGTGGATGCGGCAGAGTTTGCGGCGCTTACCGGACGCGATGCGCTGGAGCAGGTAAAGCAGGGCATCTGCGCGGCCAAAGAGGCGGGTCTTTTAGTGAAGCTGAATGCGGTGCATCGAAAAGAACTGCATGCGCAGGAACTGATTGAATTTGCAGAGCAGGAAAAAGTCCCGGTGCGGTTCATCGAGGTGATGCCGGTGGTCGCCGGAAAATCGTACGTGGGTCCGTCGAATGAGGCGCTGAAAACAGAGCTGGAACAGTGGTATGGGGCATGTACGCCGGACCAGGAAAAAGAAGGAAACGGTCCTGCGGCTTATGTGCGGTACGAAAAGCTGTCGATGCCCGTCGGCTTTATCAGCGCGATCCACGGAAAGTTCTGCGGAAGCTGCAACCGCGTACGGCTGACAAGCCGCGGCTTTTTAAAGCTCTGCCTCTGCTATGAGAACGGCGTAGATCTGCGGGAGGTTCTGCAGAACGGAACGGCGGCGGATCTGCGGGATGTGATGGCACAGGCAATCTTAAAAAAGCCGATGGAACACTGCTTTGAGCGGCCGAAGGATATGACAGAGCACCACCTGATGTCCGGCATCGGCGGATGAAATGACGGCGGTTCGAAAAGAAGAGGAAACAAAAGAAATGGGAAAAATCATAGGAATCTGTATCAGTGAAAAACGGGGAACGGCAAAGCACGAGGTGGAAACGGCGAAGCTGGTGGAAGACTGGGGCATCGAGGGCGATGCACACGCCGGGCACTGGCACCGCCAGGTGAGCCTTTTGTCGTATGAAAAAATAGAAGCCTTCCGTGCAAAGGGGGCGGATATTCCGCTCGGCGCCTTCGGGGAAAACCTGATCGTGGAAGGATATGATTTCCGGAATCTGCCGGTCGGCACGCGGTTTTCCTGCGGGGATGCGCTGCTTGAGATGACGCAGATCGGAAAGGAGTGCCACAGCCACTGCGAGATTTTCAAACGCATGGGCGAATGCATCATGCCGCGGGAGGGCGTTTTCGCGGTGGTGCTGCGCGGCGGCACGATTCAAAAGGGTGACACCATCGAACTGGTGACGGAAAAGTAGACCGGAGATCAGACACAAGGAGAGGAAACATGGACGAACTTTACCGGAAACTGCTTGCACAGCTGGAAGAGGGACAGGACACGGTTCTTGCCTTTATCACCGAAGGGGACGGCTCCATTCCGCGCACGACGGGCGCCTATATGCTGGTCGGCCGGGAAGGACGGGTTTTCGGAACTATCGGCGGCGGAAACCTGGAATATCAGGCGGTTCTGCATGCGCAGGAGCTGGTGCAGGAGAAGAAAAGTGAATACAGAGAATACGATCTCGGAACCGGAGAGGGGAAGGGGCTTGGCATGGTCTGCGGCGGCAGAGTGAAGGTGTGCTTCTATTTTATGAATGGAGCGCACGGCGAAGCAGAAAGCCTGGCGCAGGCGCTTGCGGCGCAGGAGCAGTACTGCAGTTACTGGATTTTTTTTGCGCTGGACGGAACCGGCATCCGCGTGTTGGAAAAAGAAGCGTGGGAAATGCTTCCGGCGGCACAGGAAAAAGCGGGCCACTGCCGGATTCTGGAACTGGACGGGAAAACGTATTACGCCGAGGAATTCTGCTACGACGGAAAGGTTTATCTGTTCGGCGGCGGCCATCTGGCCCAGGAACTCGTTCCGGTGCTGCATCATCTGGATTTCTGCTGTATCGTACTCGATGACCGGGAGGAATATGTGGACAAAGCATTGTTCCCGGACGCCGGGCAGACCATGCTGGTGGATTTTACGAAACTGGACGAGATTCTTTCGATCCGGAAAAATGATTATCTCGTGATTGTGACACGCGGCCACCGGTGCGATGCGGATGCCGAGGCGTTTGCGCTTCGCACCGGCGCGTCGTACATCGGTGTGGTGGGAAGCCGCAGAAAGACAAAGTATGTGCGCGAAAAACTGGAAGCGCAGGGTTTTACCGGAGAACAGCTCGACAGTGTCTATGCCCCGATCGGAATCGAGATTGGAAGCGAGACGCCGGCGGAGATTGCAATCAGCATTGCCGCACAGCTCATTCAGATCCGGTCAGCAAAAACCGGAAAACGAAAAGGTGCACATCCGGCGCTTCATACGTAAATATACAAAATGAGGAGTCAATTATCATGAAAAAGAAAACAGTATCCATTCTTCTGACAGCAGCTATGGCACTTTCTCTTGCCGCATGCGGATCTTCCAATTCAACAGATTCTTCCAGCAAGAGCAGCTCCAAGGCAGAGAGCACATCTGCCTCCAGCGCTTCTTCGGAAGCAGAGAGCGCATCCAGCGCCAAGAGCACAGCAGACGGCGAAGTATTTGACGATACCACCGTCACCGTATTTGCCGCAAAGAGCCTGAACTCCGTAATGGAGACGCTGATCAGCGAGTACAATAAGACGCAGCCGAATGTCAAACTGGTTGGAAGCTATGACAGCTCAGGAACCCTGATGACACAAATTGAAGAGGGTGCATCCTGCGACGTGTTCTTCTCCGCAGCAGCAAAACAGATGGATCAGCTTGAGGGTGAGAACCTCCTGGTTGAGGGAACCCGTCATAACATCGTAAACAATCAGGTCTGCGTTGTAACCTATGAGGGAAGCAATACAGAAGTTACGGGCCTGGAGGATCTGAACAAGGCATCCAGCATCGCACTGGCAGACGGTTCCGTTCCGGTTGGAAAATACACAAGAGAAGCGCTGGTCAATGCAGGCATTCTGGAGAAAGCAGACGACGTATCGGCCATCACAACCCAGCAGGTTTCCGAAGCGCTCGGCGGCGTGGAAATCAATGAATGCGCAAACGTAGGAGTCGTTACTTCCGCTGTTGCAGAGGGATCCAACGAGGTTGGTACGGTTTACTATTCTGATACCTACGGTCTGGAAGACCGCCTGAAGGTTCTGCAGGTCGTTCCGTACGATCTGACCGGAAATGTCATCTACCCGGCAGCACAGGTTGTCAACAAAGAGGCAGATGAGACCGAGCAGGCAGCAGCGAAAGACTTCGTAGAGTTTCTGACTTCCGATGAGGCAGCTGCCATCTTCCGGAATTATTACTTTGATACAGAGGTAGAATAAAAAGAAGATCCCACAAAAAACAGCAGGGATTTGAAATCACCGTCCGAAAAAGAAAGATTTCGTTTCTGCGGACGGTGGTTTTGCATCAGAGAAAATCCGGGCAGGATGCGTGATGCAGGTATGCAGGGCTGCCGTGGATAGAAAGGAAATGTTATGCAGGAAATACTGGAATTTTTACAGTCACTGGACTGGAGCCCGCTTGTCATTTCGATCAAGACCGGTATTGTGGCGACGATTCTGTCCTTTTTCTTTGGTATTTTTGCCGCGCGTGCGGTGATGAAGCTGCGTCCCGGCGTGCGTGCCGTGATTGACGGCTTTCTGACACTTCCGATGATTCTGCCGCCGACCGTTGCAGGCTTTTTCCTGCTTCTGATTTTCAGCCTCCGCCGTCCGTTTGGTGCTGCACTGTATGAGAATTTCGGTATCAAGGCAGTGCAGACATGGCTTGGCTGTATTCTGGCGGCAACGATCATCGCGTTTCCGCTGATGTACCGTAATACGAGAGCGGCATTTGAGCAGGTGGATACGAACCTGATCTATGCGGCACGGACACTTGGGATGTCGGAGTGGAAGATTTTCTGGAAAGTGGTCATCCCATCGGCAGGTCCCGGCGTGCTCTCCGGTACGGTACTGGCATTTGCAAGGGCGCTCGGTGAGTACGGTGCGACGTCGATGCTGGCCGGAAATATTCCGGGAAAGACGGGTACCGTTTCCCAGAAAATCGCAATGGTGATTCAGGACGGGGATTATAAAACGGCGGGTTTTTGGTCTGTTGTCGTACTGCTCGTCGGATTCCTTACGATGACAGCGATGAATCTTCTCGGCAACCGGAGAAAGAAAAATCAGAAACAGTGGTAGAGAGGATAAATCATGGCGCTTGAAGTAGATATTACGAAAAAACTGGACGGCTTTTTTATACATATGCAGTTCCGGGCGGAGCAGGAGATTTTTGCGATTCTCGGCGCGTCGGGTTGTGGAAAAAGCATGACCTTAAAGTGTATCGCCGGAATCGAAAAGCCGGATGAGGGGCGGATTGTCCTTGACGGCAAGGTGCTGTTTGATTCGGAGAAAAAAATCAATCTGCCGCCGCAGAAGCGGAAAGTCGGCTATATGTTCCAGGATTACGCCCTGTTTCCGCATATGAATGTTGTGCAGAATATTGAGGCAGGCATGGGAAAACGGCCGGACCGGAGCCGGACGGAATCGTTGATCCGCCAGTTTCAGCTGGAAGGGCTGGAGAAAAAGATCCCGGGACAGCTTTCCGGCGGACAGAAACAGCGCGTCGCGATGGCACGGATGCTCGCAGCAGAGCCGGAACTGATTCTGCTCGACGAGCCGTTTTCAGCGCTCGATACCTATCTGAAATGGCAGTTGGAGCAGGAGATGTACAAACATCTGAAGGAGGCCGGAAAACCGGTCATCTTCGTATCACACAACCGCGATGAGGTGTACCGCCTCTGCGATACGGTCAGCTGTATGAACCGGGGAAAGATGGAAGTCATGGAACCGCTGAAGGAATTTTTCCAGAATCCGAAGACGCGCACAGCGGCAATTTTGTCGGGCTGCAAGAACATTTCGGCGGCCGAGCGGGTGGATGCGCACACGATGCGGGCCGTGGACTGGGGCGTGACGCTGCACGTAAAGGAGCGGGAAATTGCAGAAGATATCCGCGCAGTCGGCATCCGGGCACATTTTCTGGCCACAGTAGAAAGGCCGGGAGAGGAAAATGTATTTCCGGTCAACGAATCCGAAATCTGGGAAGATCCGTTTGAATGGAACATTTCGTTCCGTAAGAATGCCGAATGCAGCTGGCTGCAGTGGAAGATCGCAAAAACAGACTGGAGCCCGGAAATGGGGATTCCAAAGGAGCTGTATCTGAAGGAGGAAGATATTCTGCTGCTGACGGATTCCTGATGCTGGTGTGACAGATTTGGATAAAAAAAGATTGTTTTCGAAATCGTGATCGTGTTTCGAAAACAATCTTTTTTCATCGTTTACAGATTCATTACATGGTGATCCAGCCGAATGCATTTGCCACGGAGCTGAACAGAATGATCAGTGCAAACACCGGGCAGAGATACTGGATCATGACAAGAAAGATTTTCTTTCTGCGGAAGCGGCTCTCACCGTGGATGATTTCTTCCTCGATTTTCGCCACACCAATGACTCTCGAAACGAGAAGACAGGTGGCAATGGCAGCAATCGGCATCATCACGGAGTTCGTCAGGAAGTCGAAGAAATCCAGGAACTGCATGCCAAGAATGGTGACGGAGGAAAGCGGTCCGTAGCCAAGGCAGGAGAGCGTTCCGAGCGCAATCATGATAACGCCGATCAGAACGGTCGATTTTTTACGGCCCCAGCCGAGCTCATCCTCAAAGGTGGAAACGGCACTTTCTGTCAGTGCGATGGAGCTGGTCAGTGCGGCAAACAGCACCAGAAGGAAAAACAGAATACCGATCACAGTGCCGAAGCCCATATTGGCGAATACCTTCGGGATGGTGATAAACATCAGGGAAGGTCCTGCCTGCAGGGTATCCGGATCTCCGCCGGAGAAGGCAAAGACGGCAGGAATGATCATGAGACCTGCCATGATTGCAATTGCGGTGTCGAAAACTTCGACGTTCCGGGTGGAATCCTCAATCGCGGTCTCCTTTTTCATGTAGGAACCGAAGGTGATCAGAATACCCATCGCGATCGAGAGGGAGTAGAACATCTGTCCCATGGCGGCAACAACGGACATCCATGAAAAGTTTTTGAGGTTCGGAACAAGGAAATACTTCACGCCTGCCAGTGCGCCCGGTCTTGTTACGGAATAAACGGCAATGATAACGGAAAGGACGATCAGAATCGGCATCATCACCTTGGAAACGCGTTCAATGCCGTTTCGCACACCGGCGTAGATGATGGCGACCGTAATAAGGCAGAAAACGGCAAAACAGAGCTCTGTGGAAACTCCGTTTGAGATGAAGCCGGAAAAATAGCCGTCCTCTGCGAGCAGGGTACTGTTGCCCTTCACGTATTCGATCAGATATTTGATGACCCATCCTCCGATGACAGAGTAGTATGGAACGATCAGAATCGGGATAATGGCGTTGATCCAGCCCCCGGCGGAAAGCCATTTCGATTTGCCGAACGACTGGAAAGCGCCGACCGGGCTTTTTCGTGTCATGCGTCCGATGGCGGACTCGGCAACGATCATGGAGTAGCCGAAGGTGAGCGCCAGCAGGATATAAATGAGGAGGAAAATTCCTCCGCCGTATTTTGCTGCGAGGTAGGGAAAACGCCAGATATTTCCAAGTCCGACGGAAGCGCCTGCTGCAGCCAGCACGTAACCAATTTTGCCGGAAAACGAGCTGCGGGATTTGTTGTGTTTGTTCATAGAGTTCCTTCCTTTTGTGTGTTACAAAAATTTTGGGTTTATGGTCAGTTCTTGAAGACTTTTTATGCTGACACCATAAAGAAGATTGTAACATTATTGGGAAGGAAAGTCACTACTAAATTTTTTATTTTTTGCTGTCCGGCAGGGATTCCCCGACCAGTTCCGCCATCAGCTCCGGCACAGTGGTCATGTGATCGAGACGCCATGCGTTTTCCCCGCAGAAAAGAAGAGCGTTGTCGGTATCGCCATCGGCAGCGCGGGCCAGGGCTGTGGTAATACAGTAGGGAATGGAGACTTTGTCGCATTTTTTGAGGCACTGGTAGCAGTGTGAGATTTTTTCCCGTTCCTGTTCGCGTTCCGTCAGAAACGGATTGCGGATTGCGCGGCCCGGCATGCCGACCGGACTGTGCATGATCGTGATATCTTCTTTTTTGGCATTCAGGTATGCCTGCTTGTAGCGCGGATCGGCATCGCATTCTTCCGTGACAACGAAACGGGTAGCCATCTGGACACCTGCGCAGCCAAGCGACAGATAGTGAAGGATATCCTCATGGGTGTAGACGCCTCCGGCAAAGACGACGGGGATGGTACAGGCATATTTTTCTTCGTAGCCATGTACAATCTGCAGAATTTCCCGGATTTCGTCATCGTAGCCGCGCCGTGCTGTTTCTTCCACGGTTTCGGCGGAGTAGCCCAGATGGCCGCCGGCCGCGGGACCTTCGATGACAACAAGGTCAGGGACGCGGTGATAGTGATTGTCCCAAAGCTTCAGAAGAACCTTGGCGGTCCGGGGCGGGGAAACGATAGGGGCGAGCTTGATGGAGCTTCCCGCTGTGTATTTTGGCAGATCAGTCGGGAGACCAGCCCCGGAAATGATGAGATCGGCTCCGTTTTCGATACAGCAGCGGACGTATTCCTCGTAGTGGGTCAGGGCGCACATGATATTGACGCCGATGATGCCGCCGTTTGAGATTTCCTTGGCGCGGCGGATATGGAAGGCGAGTGCGCGGAGATTGGCACTTAACGGATCACGCGCGAATTCCGGATCGCGCCAGCCGGGCTGGGCAGCGGAGATGACGCCGATTCCGCCGGCTTTGGCAACGGCACCGGCGAGGGATGAGAGGCTGATGCCGACGCCCATTCCGCCTTGGATGATGGGGTATTTGGCGGTGAGATTTCCTATTTTTAAATTTGGTAACATATGAATTCTCCTTTTTGATAAATGGACGATCCCGTGCCCGCCGCCGCGCCGGGGATGTTCCTCCAGGATGGCGCGGTTTCGGAGGCCAGGAAACTCTAAGGCTTTGGGATTTTGCTAAGGGCGCTTGAAAAAACGGCGAACTCGCTGCACTCAGACAGTGCCGTTTTTTCAAGCAACGCAAAATTCCATAGCCTAAGAGTTTGCAGGCCTCCTGCAAATGCGCCATCCTGGAGGAACATCCCCGACACGGCGGCGGGCACGGGATCTGGTATTGGTAAAAATGTAATGTTAAAAACCTTACTATATGGTTTTGAAAACTAGATATATAATACTTTGAATATCAAAGTATGTCAAGAGGGAAAATGAGAAAAAGGTGATTGATAGGGGGTGGGAGGTGTGGTAGAGTGGGAGATAGAAAGAAAAGTTAAGACGGGAGGATGAAGAATGATGTTAAAGGATCTGGTATTAAAAAACAGGAGTTATCGTGGTTTTGATGAGTCGGTGAGGATTTCGCGGGAGACGTTGGAAGGGTTTGTGGATTGTGCGCGGCTTTGTCCTTCGAGTGTGAATAAGCAGCCGTTGAAGTATTTTCTGGCGTGGGAGCCGGAAGAAGTGGAGAAGGTGCAGGGACTGACAAAGTGGGCGCGGGCGCTGCCGGAGATGGTTTTGCCGCATCCGGGAAAACGGCCGACGGGTTTTGTTGTGATCTGCCAGGATAAGAGGATTGATGAGAATCTGAACCGGTATCAGAAGGATGTCGGGATTGTGGCGCAGACGATGCTGCTTGCGGCTGTGGAGCAGGGGCTTGGCGGCTGCATGATCGGGAATTTTCAGGCGGGCGAGGTGATGGAAGTGCTTGGACTGCCAGAGGAGATCCGGCCGCTTTTGATTGTGGCGTTTGGAAAACCGGCGGAGGAGATTCATCTGGTAGATGTGCCGGAGGATGGGAATACGAATTATTACCGGGATGAAAATGATGTGCACTATGTGCCGAAGAGAACGCTGGCGGATGAATTGCTGAACTGAAGATAGAAACTGAAGATAGAGCCGGAAAATTCCGGAAAAATGTCGGATGAACCGTCCTAAAAAGTTAGATCTAAAAAATCTGATTTCTTGGGGCGGTTCAAAGAATCCGGCATTTTTTTACTTTACAGGAAATTTCGTTGAATTTTCCTGTAAAGTAAAAAGCCCTCTGGGCAGGATCGCACTGCGGCGGAGGGGAAAGGAAAGCACAGGCTCTTATTAGTTTCGGTGTAGCCCGAAAAAGGGAAAATGTCCCATACTTTCTGGCAATCCGGGGAGATGTCTGGTAGGCAGGAAATGGTGCAAATAAAGATGTTTTTTCCTGCAAAACAGAACCTTTTTTCTCGAAAGGGATCATGATAAAATGAGAAAAAATGGGGGAATTTTCAAAAATAAGATGGAGGAGGATATTGAAATGAAAATTTATCACGCACAGGTGAATCATCTGGAAAATCCAATGGGGTTCCGAATGGAGAGAACGGTCTTTTCCTGGAAAGTGAAAGACGCAGAAGGAAAAAAACAGAGCTATGCGAGAATCCGTGTAGCATCGGATGCAGCGATGGAGCATCTGCTGTTTGATTCCGGAGAGGATGATAAGGCGAGCAGTCTTTTCTATCCGGTGAAGCTGGATCTGGAGCCGAGAACGCGGTATTACTGGAACGTGGAAGCGGGCAGTGATGCCGGGGAGACGGCGGTGAGTGAGGTACAGTTTTTTGAGACCGGAAAACGGAATGAAGCATGGACCGGAAAATGGATTTCCTGTGACAGTAAGGAGAACCGTCATCCATATTTTGAAAAAGAAATTGTTCCGGCAAAAGAGGTAGCGAAGGCCAGGCTGTATGTCTGCGGACTTGGACTGTATGAGGTGTATGTGGATGAGAAGCGTGTCGGGGATGAGTACCTGACGCCGTACAGCAATGATTACAATGAATGGGTACAGTATCAGACGTATGATGTGACAGAGGAGGTTTCAAAACAGGGAATGCTCCGTGTGCTGCTTGGAAACGGCTGGTACAAGGCGCGGTTTGGATTCAGTGCGTTTGAGGACAAGGGATTTTACGGCAATGAGTGGAAGCTGATTGCGGAGCTGCATCTGACGTATGCGGACGGTTCGGAAGAGGTGATTGGCACGGATGAATCGTGGCAGGTGCGGCGCAGTAAAATTGCATTCTCGAATCTTTACGACGGTGAGCACCGGGACGACACGCTGTCGGAACTGCCATTGGAGAAGGCGGTTTTTTGTGAGGCACCAAAAGGAGAACTGACGGAACGCATGAGCCTTCCGGTGACGATTCATGAGACGTTTGAACCTAAAGAACTGCTTCATACTCCGGCCGGCGAGCTGGTCTTCGATATGGGGCAGGAGTTTACGGGAATTTTCAAGCTGCATGTCAACGTGCCGGCAGGAACCAAAGTTCATGTTCAGACAGGTGAGATTTTGCAGCGCGGCAATTTCTACAATGACAATCTGCGGAGTGCAAAATCCGAATACATCTATATTTCCGATGGAACCGAAATGGATCTTGTGCCGCATTTTACGTTCTACGGCTACCGTTACGTGAAGATCGAAGGCATTCCGGATCTGAAAAAAGAGGATTTCACGGGTCTTTCTTATTACAGCAACATCACCGTGACAGGCTGGATGAAAACAGGAAGTGATTTGGTCAACCAACTCATCAGTAATGTGCGCTGGGGATTAAAGTGCAATTTTGTAGATGTTCCGACCGACTGCCCGCAGCGTGATGAGCGCATGGGATGGACGGGTGATGCGCAGGTGTTCTCGCCGACAGCGATGTATCTCGAAGATACGTATGCATTCTATGCAAAATACCTGTACGACATGGCAAAAGAGCAGAGCGTGCTCGGCGGAAAGGTGCCGCACGTGGTACCGTCGTGCGGCGTCGAGGATGCAGCGTGTGTCTGGGGCGATGCGGCGTGCATCATTCCGTGGAATCTATACCTGTTTTACGGGGACAAGAGCATTCTGGAAGATCAGTTTGTGAGCATGAAATCGTGGGTGGATTACATCACGAAAGTGGATGGGGATAACCACGGCTGGCGGTATATTTTCCACTTCGGCGACTGGCTTGCGTTGGACAATCCGGTACAGGGAGCGGAGCAGGTCATGGGTGCAACGGACGAGGAGTTTATTGCAAACCTGTATTATGCGATCAGCGCAGGAATCGTGGCAAAAGCGGCCGGTGTGCTGGGATACCGCGAGGAGCAGGAAAAGTATCAGAAGCTGTCCGAGGAGCAGTTTGCTGTGGTACAGGAAGAATATTACAGCGCAACAGGCCGCTGCTGCATCAAAACACAGACGGCGCTGCTGCTGACGCTGAAATACCATCTGTCAAAGAACGAAGAGCTGACAAAACGGCAGCTGTTGAAGCTGTTTGAGCAGAGTAACCACAAACTGAAGACGGGATTTGTCGGAACACCATTGCTGAACAATGTGCTCACCGACAACGGCATGAATGATCTTGCCTACGAACTGCTGCTGAACGAGGAATTTCCGGGTTGGCTTTATGAGGTTAAGCTTGGTGCAACTACCGTCTGGGAACGCTGGAATTCCCTTCTTGCGGACGGTACGATTTCCGGCATCAGCATGAACAGTATGAACCATTATGCTTACGGCTCCATTCAAGAATGGATGTTCCGTCACGTTGCCGGCATCAACACGATGGAGTCCCATCCGGGTGTCAGGACCGTACAGTTTGCACCGACGCTGAACTGGGATTTGAGGTATGCAGAGGCAAAATATGATTCTGCATCGGGAATGTACAGCATTCGCTGGGAGCTTTCCGATAAAGAGCACGTGACCATCACCATGGATGTTCCGTTCGACTGCACCGCAGAGGCCGTACTTCCGCTGGCGGAAGAGAGTGAAAAAGAGGCGATTGCAAAGGTACTCGGAGCAGAAGAAAACGGCAGATATCTGCTGATGCCGGGACACTATGAGGTAAGCTATCATCTTTCCAGGCGTATGGGAAAGAATTACAGTCTGGACACACCGCTCCGCGTACTGCTGCAGGATAAAGAAGCCAAGGCCATTCTGGAACAGAACTTTCCGGGAATGGATATCCCGGAGCAGTATAAAGATGCATCGCTGAAGGAAATGGCAGCGAATTTTGGAGACAGAATTCCAGAAGAAAAAGTTGAGGCAGTGAGAACTGCGCTGGAGGAACTTTCAAAATAAAAAAGCAGGAAAAAGGAGCCTTGGAAATCACTGTTTTGGTAAAAAATCAGCAGTATGTGTAGAATAAAACCACAGTTTTTTTCAAAAAATAAGAAGCGTGGTGCGCGCTGCGATTCTATAATGGGACAAAATGAGAAAATTGTTCCAATTATTATGAAAAGAATGTAAATAAAAACAAATAATTTGGAAAATATACAAATTCATTTGTCTTATGAAAACGTTTATGGTACAATCTGACTAAGCGGTTACAAAAATGGAAGTGTGTTTTGGAGAAAATGAAACAAGACACAGATCCGAGGGTCCGACAAAAAGAGGCGGCAGAAAGGGACAGGATATGAAGAAGTGGATGGGGATGATTACCAATCTCACAATGTTGACACAATTCGGACTGTCCCTTGTGATGCCTCTTTTTCTTTGTCTGGCACTCTGCTGGTGGCTTTGCGACCGCTTTTCGGTTGGAACATGGATTTATCTGATCGGCTTTTTTTTCGGCATCGGGGGCGGTGCCGTGACAGCCTGGAAATTCGGGCAGAGCGTTCTGCAGCATCAGAAACGCATCGAGACGGAGCCGGACGGAAAAAAGAAGAAAAAGCGGGTGTCTTTCAACCGACATATTTAGAACGTGTCTGAAAAAGTTTTCACAGTTGACGAAGATCAAGTGGCAGAGAAAAGATTTCAGACTGATTTTAAGGGGAAAATCCCTCAGAAAGGAAACAAGGCGATATGAGCAATTTCGGAGACAAGGTCCAACCGGCCGTAAAAAAGGAGACGAAAAATGTTGCCATCTATACTGTTGTCGGCGTGGTTGTGATGTGGGTCGGGTTTCTGATCCTGCACCTGATCTGGCCGGAAAAAATCCCATTTGACTATCGGGTGATCCTCGGGGGAATCGGAGGCGGTGCCGTTGCGGTGCTGAACTTTTTCCTGATGGGCATGGCAGTACAAAAAGCAGTGTCCGAGACAGACGAGGCGGGAGCAAAACGGCGGATGCAGGCAAGCTATTCGCAGAGAAACCTGATGCAGATGCTCTGGGCAATTCTGGCGATTGTGCTTCCATGCTTCCAGTTTGCCGCAGGAATCCTGCCGCTTTTAATTCCGGGAACGGCCATCAAGCTGATGGGCATAAAAAACAGCATAAAGCGCTGAACCTGATCTCAGGCGAAAGCCGCAAAGACGGGACGGCGTTTTTAAACCGAAACAGCGAAGCAGCGATTCGGTTATGAGCAAGCAGCGAAGCGGATTGTGAAGATCCGCTTTGACAAAAGGTTCAAATTTTTTATTTTATCTCATACAGAGGAGGTGAGAAAAGAGAATGGAGGTTGATATCTCCGGTGCAAAAGTCTTTTTTACGATCCCGATCGATTTTCCGCTGTTCGGGAAAATTCAGATCAGCGAAACGCTGGTGGTAAGCTGGATTGTAATGGCACTCATTACCGGACTTTGCATCTGGCTCACAAGAGATTTGAAGATACGGAACATCTCCAAACGCCAGGCGGTGGCAGAAATGATTGTGGAGACCGCAAATAAATTCGTCATCGGCAACATGGGAGAAAAATTCCGGTATCTGATTCCTTTTGTGTCGGCACTTTTCGCGACCAGCGTTGTCTCAAACCTGATCAGTCTGATCGGACTTCGAAGTCCGACAGCAGATCTTTCTACCGAGGCGGCCTGGGCTGTTGTGGTTTTCATCATGATCACCACACAGAAGATCAAAACCAACGGTTTTGGCGGATATCTGAAAGGATTCACGACTCCGATTGCGGTTATGACACCGTTTAACGTTTTGTCGGAGCTCGCAACGCCGATCAGTATGGCGTGCCGTCACTTTGGAAACATTCTTTCCGGCGTTGTCATCAATGCCCTGATCTACGGATCGCTGGCACTGGCAAGCGGAAAGCTGCTGGGACTGCTTCCCGGCGTGCTCGGAAGAACCCTTTCACAGATCCCGATTCTGGACGTCGGTGTTCCGGCTGTTCTGTCGGTCTATTTTGACTGGTTCTCCGGCGTGATGCAGGCCTTTATTTTCTGTATGCTGACTGTCATGTACATTGCGAATGCAGCAGAGGAAGGCTAAAGAGATTAAAAAAAGAGGTTTACAAAAAGAAAATACAGGAGGAAAACAAGATGGATTTTCAGATTTTAGCAAAAGGTATCGCTCTCGCAGGATGCGCAATCGGCGCAGGATGCTCCCTGATCGCAGGTATCGGACCTGGTATCGGTGAAGGTAACGCCGTAGCAAAGGCACTTGAGGCAATCGGACGTCAGCCGGAATGCAAAGGTGATGTAACAAGTACGATGCTTCTTGGCTGTGCGATCGCAGAGACCACAGGTATTTACGGTTTCGTAACCGGCCTGCTTCTGATCTTCGTAGCACCGGGAATGTTCATGAACTTCCTGAAATAGTTGCAAGGAGTAAATGATTGCTAGGAGGAAAGAAACTATGCAGGTTCAGGAACTGGTAGGAATTGTCCCCTGGACTTTTATCGCACAGATCTGCAACCTCTTCATCCAGATGTATCTGATCAAACGGTTCCTTTTCAAACCGATCAATGAGATGCTGGAAAAACGGCGTGCGGCAGCCGATGCGGAGATCACAGACGCAGAGGCGGCAAAAAAAGAAGCCAACGCCATCAAAGAGGAATATGAGCAGAATATGCAGGAGGCCAAGGCAAAGGCCAACGAGATTCTCGAAAGCGCCAGAAAGACAGCAACGCTGCAGAGCGAGAAAATCGTAAAAGAGGCTTCCGAACAGGCGGCTGCCCTGAAAAACAAGGCAGAAAAAGAGATTGCCCAGGAGAAAAAGAAAGCGGTCAATGAAGTCAAAGGCGAGATCGGCGGCATTGCCATGGATATTGCCGGAAAGGTCATTGAACGTGAGATTAATGAAAAAGACCATGAGAAGCTGATAGATGAATTTATATCGAATGTAGGTGAAGCATCATGACAGAAACTGCCAGAGTATACGGTGGGAGCCTGTATGAGCTGGCCCAGGAGGAGCATCTCGAAGAGGAAATCCTTTCCGAGATGAAGGAGATCCGAGCTCTGTTCCGGGAAAACCCGGAGTATCCGCGCCTTTTATCGGAGCCTTCGATTCCGCGAAAAGAGCGGATCGGGCTGATCGACGCGGCATTTGGCAGCCAGGCGGAACCGTATTTGGTCAATTTTATCAAACTGCTGTGTGAAAAAAATCTTCTCCGGGAATTCGGCGGATGCCAGGAAGCGTTTCAGCGCAGATACTTTGCGGCGCACAACATTGCCGAGGCAGTTGTGACGAGCGCAGCATCCCTGTCGAAGGAACAGGAAGAGCTTCTGAAGAAAAAACTGGAAACAATGAGTGGAAAAACGGTCGTGATGGAACTGAAAACCGATCCGTCCGTTCTGGCGGGTGTCCGCGTAGAACTCGACGGAAAGCTGTTTGACGGAACCGTAAAGGGACGTTTGTCCGAGCTTTCCAGAAGAATCAGCGATACAGTGGTGTAGGAGGAAAACATGCAACTGAAACCAGAAGAAATATCCAAGGTCATCCGCAGCCAGATCAAATATTATGAAAATGCGATCCGGCAGGATGAGACAGGCACCGTTCTGATGGTCGGAGACGGAATCGCGAGAGCCAGCGGTCTTTCGAACTGTATGGCGGGCGAGCTGCTGGAGTTCGAGGATGGAAGCTATGGAATGGCACAGAACCTCGAGGAAAACAGCGTATCTGTCGTTTTATTCGGTTCCGGCGAGAACATCAGCGAGGGACAGCTTGTAAAAAGAACGGGAAAGGTCGTTTCGGTTCCGGTCGGCGAAGGTATGATCGGACGCGTTGTCAACGCGCTCGGCCAGCCAATCGACGGCGCAGGCCCGATTACGGCAGCAGAGTACCGTCCGATTGAAAGCCCGGCACCGGGCATCTGTGAGAGAAAAGGTGTTAATCAGCCGCTGCAGACCGGTATTAAAGCGATCGATTCCATGGTTCCGATCGGAAGAGGTCAGCGAGAGCTGATCATCGGAGACCGTCAGACCGGAAAGACAACGATTGCAACCGATACCATTCTGAACCAGAAAGGCAAGGATGTGATCTGTATCTACGTTGCCATCGGACAGAAACGTTCGACAGTAGCGTCCTTAGTAGAAAATCTTGAGAAGAACGGCGCAATGGCGTACACCATCGTCGTGGCAGCGACGGCATCCGAAGCGAGCCCGCTGCAGTATATCGTACCGTATTCCGGCTGTGCCATGGGCGAGTACTTTATGTATCAGGGAAAAGATGTGCTGATCATTTATGATGACTTAAGTAAGCACGCGGTTGCATACCGTGCACTCTCCCTGCTGATCCGCCGCCCGCCGGGACGTGAGGCTTATCCGGGAGATGTTTTCTATCTCCATTCCAGACTTCTGGAGCGTGCCGCAAAGCTGGACGATGAACACGGCGGCGGTTCCATGACGGCACTGCCGATCATTGAGACCCAGGCAGGCGATATTTCCGCCTATATTCCGACGAACGTCATCTCCATCACAGACGGACAGATTTTCCTTGAGACAGAGCTGTTCCACTCGGGCGTTATGCCGGCGGTAAACCCTGGCGTATCCGTATCCCGTGTCGGTGGAAATGCGCAGATTAAGGCGATGAAGAAGGTAGCCGGAACTCTGAAACTGATCTATTCCCAGTACCGCGAGCTGGCAAGTTTTGCACAGTTCGGATCCGATCTGGATGCCGATACAAAGGCGCGTCTGGAGCAGGGTGTGCGTATCGTGGAAGTATTAAAACAGAACCAGAATGCACCGGTTCCGGTAGAAAAACAGGTGGCCATTCTTTATGCGGTAACGAAAGGAATTCTGTCAAAGGTTGCAGCTGAGGATGTCCGCGCCTATGAGGACGGACTGTATACCTGGCTTGATACCGACGCAGAGGGTGCTGCCGTGATGCAGGAGATTTCCGCAACCGGAAAACTCGAGGCAGATACCGAAGAGAAGCTGAAAAGTGCGCTCGAATCGTACACTGAAAACTTTATCAATACAAGACCTGCAAAATAAGGAAAGAAGGAGGAGCCTATGGCTGCAAACATGAAAGCCGTAAAGCTGCGGATCAAAAGTGTCGAAAGCACGATGCAGATTACCAAGGCGATGGAACTTGTAGCGTCCTCCAAGCTGCGAAAAGCGAAGGAGCGGGCTGATACCTGCCGTCCGTATTTTCAGGAGCTGTACCGCACTTTGCAGGATATTGCAAAAGGAAACACGGAATTCTATTCCATTTATGCAAAAGAGGCAAAAAACGAGAAATGCTGCTACGTGCTGGTTGCCGGAGACCGCGGCCTTGCGGGCGGATACAACGCGAATCTGTTCCGATGCTTTGAGGCAGATGCCAAAGGAAAAGAGATCTGTGTGGTTCCGGTCGGCAAAAAGGCAGTGGAGTATGCAAAATCCCGGAAGCTGGAAATCCTGACGGACAGCTTTGCCGAGATCGCAAATCTTTCCGTGGCAGACAGCTTTGAGATCGCGCGCGCACTGTGCCGTGAGTTCCGGAAAGGGACCTTCGGACATGTGGAGCTTTGTTACACAAAATTCGTGTCGATGCTGTCGCAGATGCCGGTTTCCGTGCCTATCCTGCCTCTGATTGACATTGCAAAAGAGGACGGAGAGGATCCGGAAGCGAAAAAAATCCGGAATCTGATCCTGTATGAGCCAAACGGTGTCGAGGTATTCGAAGCGATTGTGCCGGAATACTTAGGCGGCCTGATCTACGGCGGTATCTGTGAGAGTGTGGCAAGTGAGCTTGCGGCACGCCGTACCGCAATGGAGGCGGCAACGGGAAATGCAGAGGAGATGATTGAACAGCTCAATCTGTATTACAACCGTGCCCGTCAGGCAAGCATTACGCAGGAGATCACGGAGATCGTCGGCGGTGCGGAAGGCGTGTAAGAGTGGAAACAAGAAAAGTGAGGAGAAGTCGTTAAATGAGTGAAAAACACATTGGCGAGGTTGTGCAGGTAACGGGTCCTGTTCTGGACATCCGTTTTCCGGAAGGAGAGCTGCCGGCACTTCTGAATGCCATCGAGATAGACAACCACGGCGAGAAGCTGGTTGTGGAAGTGGCGCAGCAGACAGGCGACAACATGGTTCGCTGCATTGCCATGAAGTCCACAGACGGACTTGTCCGCGGAACGAAAGCAGTCGACACGGGCGGCCCGATCGCCGTTCCGGTCGGAGAGGAGTGCTTAGGCCGCGTGTTCAACCTGCTCGGTGAGACCGTAGACAATAAGCCGGCACCGGAAACAGCAGAAAAATGGCCGATCCACCGCGATCCGCCGTCCTATGAGGAACAGGTTCCGGCAACGGAAATCCTCGAAACCGGAATCAAGGTCGTTGACCTGATCTGCCCGTATGCCAAGGGCGGAAAAATCGGTCTGTTCGGCGGTGCCGGCGTTGGAAAAACAGTCCTTATCATGGAGCTGATCCACAACGTGGCAACGGCGCACGGCGGACTTTCCGTTTTCACCGGTGTCGGAGAGCGTACCCGTGAAGGAAATGACCTTTACAACGAGATGAAAGAGAGCGGTGTTATCGACAAGACAGCACTGGTCTATGGACAGATGAACGAGCCGCCGGGAGCGCGTATGCGTGTCGGACTTTCCGGCCTTACCATGGCAGAATATTTCCGTGATGTGAAAAATCAGGATGTGCTGCTGTTCATCGATAATATTTTCCGATTTACGCAGGCAGGTTCCGAGGTTTCGGCTCTGCTTGGCCGTATGCCGTCCGCAGTAGGATACCAGCCGACGCTGGCAACCGAGATGGGCGCACTGCAGGAGCGTATTACTTCCACAAGAAAGGGATCCATCACATCGGTACAGGCTGTTTACGTGCCGGCCGATGACCTGACCGACCCGGCTCCGGCAACAACGTTTACCCATCTGGATGCCACGACGGTACTTTCCCGTGAAATCTCCAGCCAGGGTATTTACCCGGCTGTTGATCCGCTTGATTCTACCAGCCGTATCCTGACACCGGAAATCGTAGGCCATGAGCACTATGAGGTAGCGCGTGCCGTACAGCAGGTGCTGCAGAGATACAAAGAGCTGCAGGATATCATCGCCATCATGGGTATGGACGAGCTGTCCGAAGAGGATAAGCTGACGGTCAGCCGTGCCCGTAAGGTACAGCGTTTCCTGTCCCAGAGCTTCTCGGTAGCGGAGCAGTTTACCGGTATGGAAGGAAAATATGTGCCGTTAAAAGAAACTCTGCGCGGATTCCGCATGATCCTTGACGGCGAGTGCGACGATCTTCCGGAGAGCTGCTTCCTGTTTGCAGGTACCATCGACGAGGTATTTGAAAAAGCAAAAGCACTGAATCAGTAAAGGAGGAATGACGTATGAGTACATTTCCTTTACGTGTCGGCACGCCGGACGGACTTCTCTATGAGGGTGACGTAGCGCGCGTTGTCTGCAGAACCATCAGCGGCGACCTGGCAATTCTGCCTGGGCACTGCAATTACTGCACTGCACTTGGTATGGGCGAGGCGCATATTGTGCTGGAGGACGGAACGAGAAGAAATGCCGCCTGCATCGGCGGAATGCTTTCCATGATGAACGGGGTCTGCCGTGTCCTGGCAACAACCTGGGAGTGGGAAGAGGATATTGATGCAGAGCGCGCCGAGGCTGCCAAACACAGGGCCGAGCAGGCGCTGGCAAACGGCGGTCTGACAGATAAAGAATACCGTATTGCCGAAGCCAAGCTGCAGCGTGCGCTGGTGCGGTTGAGTGTAAAAGAATAAAAAAACAAAAAAAAGCCTTCGATGAATCTGGAAAAATCCGATCGTCGAAGACTTTTTTTATTTTAAGGGTGCTTTTTAAAGAGCAAAAATTCCGCAGATTAAGAATCCTGCTACGGCGAGAGCAGCACTGATCAGGACGTAAGGAAACTGCGACACGGCATGTGACATATTGTCAATCTCGCAGGTCGCGGAGGAAAGAACCGTTGCGTCGGAATAGAAGCATGCATGGCTTCCGAAAACACCGCCGGATACGACAGCGCCAAGCGCCAGAAGTACATTAGCATCAAGGGCGATGGCAAGCGGAACAACGATGGAAACGGCTACGGCCTCAATTCCCCAGAAAGAGCTGGTGACAAAGGTCAGAACTGCAATGACAACAAAAATAATAGCTGCCAGTGTTTTGGCATTCATATACGGAACACACAGGTTGATGACGTATTCCGAGAGTCCCATTTCGCCGCAGGCAGTCTTGATCATAAAGGATGCAAGAAGAATGGCGAGAACCGGAAGAATATCTGCAAAGCCGGCAAAAAACAGTTCCACGTACCGCGTAAAGGTCATTTTCTTCCGCGGAAGATAAAGAATCATACAGGAAGCAAGAGCAAGAATAATCGCCTGCATCATATCCTGTGTGGCTACTGTCACACCGATCAGAATACCGATGGGGATCAGAAAATCCAGTATATTTCCGGGATTGGTATTTTCGGGCGGGTAATCAACGCTCATTCCGGCCATGGCAATGTCAACGGAAGGGGCATTGTGCATTTTGGGATGCTCCGGTGTCTGCTCTTTCTTTTCCAGATCGGTATAGGCATCTTTCATTTTTCCGAGCTTTGGCATCAGTTTGCAGGCAAACAGAATGACAACCAGAAGTGCAGTCATCGGATAAAACATATAAGGAAGCACTTTTAAGTAAACACTCATACCGGTGGAAAAGCCCATATTGAGAATGTCCGGTTCCTGAATAAAAACACCGGAATAAAAAACTACCCAGGTGGAAAAGGGAATCAGTGCACAGACAGGTGCACCGGTTGAGTCAATGATATAGGCAAGGGCCTGGCGTGGGACTTTTCGTTTATCACAGACATCCTTCATACAGGTTCCAACGGTCATGATGTTAAGATAATCATCGACAAAAATAATGATTCCGAGAAATACCGACATCATCATGGTGATCCGTTCATTTTTACAGAAACGGCTTAACAGGTTGGAAAAACCAAGTGTTCCTTTTGCCTCGCGGAGCAGGAAGATGAAGCCTCCGAACAGTCCGCAGAGAAGAAGAATATACTGGTTATCTGAGTTGCTGATCTCCGAAAGCAGCAGATCGCACCAGGGTCCGATAAAAGCCGCTTTGTACATGATGAGATAGGCAACCAGGGTTCCGAAAATCAGAGCTTCGAAAGATTTTTTCGTTTTTAATGCAAAAATCAGCATCGCCGCAGGCGGCAGCAGACATAAAACTCCATATTGCATAGCGGTTCTCCTTTGTAGTTAGAATATGTGATGCAGCGCACCGCTGTAGGAAGAGTTACAACAGGAAGAGACAGAGCTTTACTGTTTCGTCATGATACGGTAAGTTTCCGGCCGCCGGTCACGGAAAAGCCCCCAGGAAAAACGTTCTTCGCGCAGGGCATCCAGATCGAAGAAGGCATACAGGATTTCCTCGGTATCTTTTCCTGCCGATGCCACGAGTTCACCGGTTGCATCGGCAATAAAGGAAGAACCGTAGAAGGTAAGAGAAGAGGACTGGCCGCCATTTTCTTCACAGGGCGTTACGATTTCGGTACCAATCCGGTTTGCAGCAGCAACCGGAACAAGATTTGCGGCAGCATGTCCCTGCATGACGCGCCGCCAGTGCCCGCTGCTGTCTACATTCAGGATCGGCTCACTTCCGATCGCGGTAGGATAGAGCAGGATTTCAGCTCCCTGAACAGCCATACATCGTGCTGTTTCCGGAAACCACTGATCCCAGCAGATGCCGACGCCGATGGTTCCAAAACGTGTTTCAAAGACTTTGAATCCCGTATCTCCCGGAGTAAAATAGAATTTTTCCTGATAAAAATGATCGTCCGGGATATGGGTCTTGCGGTAAACACCAAGAATGGATCCGTCTGCATCGATCATGGCAATGGAATTAAACAGGCGCTGAACATCCCTTTCATAAAAGCTGACCGGAATCACGACCCCAAGTTCTCCGGCAACGGCCTGAAAATGCCGGACAGCGGGATTTTCTGTCAAAGGCAGGGCATAATCATAATAATCGTATCGCTTTTCCTGACAAAAATACGGTCTTTCAAATAATTCAGGAAGAAGGATGAGATTGGCGCCGTTGGAAGCGGCTTCACGGACCATGGTCTCTGCTTTGTCTATATTTTCCTGTACCTGGCTGCAGCATGAAAACTGCAGTGCGGCAATTTTTATATTTCTCATAATCTGTTTCCTCTTTTCTTTGCCGGAATCTGCTGGGTAATACAGTGAATGTTGCCTCCGCCGGTCAGAATGACGCGTGCATCGACAGGGAGGATCCGTCGATCCGGAAAGCATTTTCCGAGAATTTCTGCAGCCACGGTATCGTTTTCATCGCCGAAACGGGGAAGAAGGACACAGTGATTGGCAAGGTAAAAATTGATATAGCTGGCGGCAAGGCGTTCCCCGGCTTCCCGCTGGTCTTCGCCAGCTTCAAAATCATAGCCGAGAAGATCTTCTTCTGTAATACAGATGGGATGCTTTGGAATGGGCAGCTTGTGAATTACAAAGCTTCGTCCCTTCGCGTCAACGGTATGGGAGAGAAGATCAAAAGCGGCCCTGCTTCTGGCATACTGAGGATCGTTTTCGTCATCTGTCCAGGCAAGAAGTACTTCTCCTGGCTTTACAAAGCAGCACATATTATCGATATGGCCGTTGGTTTCATCGTTGTAAATACCAAAAGGCAGCCAGATGATTTTCTCGACCGAAAGATACTGACGCAGCTTTTCTTCAATTTCCGCTCTTGTAAGAGAAGGATTGCGCCCCGGACTCAGCAGACATTCTTCGGTCGTAAGCAGGGTTCCTTCCCCGTCAACATGGATGGAGCCGCCTTCCAGAACAAAGGGGCGGGCATTATAGAAGGAATCTCCGAGAAAACTGCAGATTCGTTCCGGAACCTCACGGTCATGCTCAAAGTGGGAGTACAGACCGTCATACTGGCCGCCCCAGGCGTTGAATTCCCATTGAATGCCTCTTCGCCCGCCCTGATCGTTAATCACAAACGTAGCGCCGGTATCTCTTGCCCAGGCATCCTCTGTCGGGGCTTCGATCAGATGAATCCGGTCGGAGGAAAGCAGTTCCTGTGCCGATGCTTTATCCTGTGGCCGGACGAAAAGATAAACCTGCTCATAAGCGGCAATTGCTTCTGCAATTTCTGCAAATGCCGTTCTTGCCGCTTTTGCCCCGTAATTCCAGGAACCGGGACGCCACGGCCAGATCATCAGCGTGCCTTCGTGGGGCTCAAATTCGCCCGGCATGTAAAAGCCATCGGCTTTTGGGGTTCTAAGACAATCGGTTTTTGAAATCTTCATATCCAAACTCCTTTATCATTCGGCAGTTTCCAGCTTTGTCCATCACCGCGATGGAAGGGAGTGGGATTCCGTTAAAGGTATTGGTTTTTACCATCGAATAAATCGCCATATCTTCAAAATACAGTCTGTCACCGATCCGGATTTGGGAATCGAAGGAATATTCGCCGATTACGTCGCCCGCCAGGCAGGTATTGCAGGAAAGGCGGTAGGTATAAGGCTTTTCCCCAGGCAGTCCGCTGCCTTTGAGCGGAGGGCGGTACGGCATCTCAAGCACATCCGGCATATGGCAGGCAGCGGAAGTGTCAAGAATTAAAATTTTTCCGTTATTTTCAACAATATCGAGAACTTCCGTGACATTGTAGCCTGCGTTTAAGGCAACTGCTTCCCCGGGCTCCAGGTAAATCTGAAGACCATACGTTTCTTTCATATGGTTGATACAGGAAATCAGGCGTTCGATATCGTAATCCTCACGGGTGATATGATGTCCGCCTCCCATGTTAAGCCAGTTCATTTTAAAAAGCCACTTGCCGAATTTTTCTTCCACGGCGCGCAGCGTGGTTTCCAGATCATCCGAATTCTGTTCACAGAGGGTATGAAAATGAAGACCATCCACAAGATCGGCCAGTTCGTCTGTAAAATCGCAGGCGCGGATGCCCATGCGGGAGCCGGGCGCACAGGGATCATAAATCGCATGGCCTTCCTGCGTGGAGCATTCCGGGTTGATGCGAAGTCCGGCTTTTGCGGTTCCGGAAGCCTTAAGTACGGGGAGGTACGTTCGGAGCTGCTTTTCTGAATTGAAAATAATGTGATCGCAGATCTGTGCGAGCTCTTCCATATCCTGCGGGCGGTAGGCCGGAGAATACACATGATTCTCCAGCCCCATTTCTTCCTTTCCAAGCCGCGCCTCATAGAGTCCGCTGGCAGTTGTTCCGCTGATATATTTTCCAATCAGCGGATATTCCGAAAAGCAGGAAAAGCATTTCTGAGCCAGCAGAATTTTTGCACCGGTGCGTTCTTCTACCTGGTGCAGGAGCTTTAAGTTTTCTTCCAGTTTGCCTTCATCAATGACAAAACAGGGAGTTGGCAGTTCGTTTATCTTATACATAGGCTTAATCTACTAAAACAGGATTTTCTACGACCTTCCACGGAAGACCCCACTTGTTGAGTGCTTCCATGTACGGATCCGGATCGAATTCATCTGTGGTGTAGACACCCGGTTTATTCCAGAGGCCGTTCACGACCATCATGGTTCCGATCATGGCCGGAACGCCGGTGGTGTAGGAGATCGCCTGAGACTCTACTTCCCGGTAGCATTCCTGGTGGTCACAGACGTTGTAAATGTAAATGCTTCTTTCTTTTCCGTCCTTGATACCGGTAAAAATACAGCCGATGTTGGTTTTACCCACGGTGCGCGGGCCAAGGGTGGAAGGATCCGGGAGAAGCTCTTTTAAAAACTGGATCGGTACAATCTGCTGTCCGTTGAAGGTAATCGGAGTGGTGGAGAGAAGTCCTACATTTTCCAGACATTTCATATGGGTCAGATAGCTCTGGCCGAAGGTCATGAAGAAGCGGATTCTTTTTACGCCCGGGATATTTTTTGCAAGAGCCTCAATTTCTTCATGGTGAAGAAGGTACATATCCTTCTCGCCTACCTCATCGAAGTTATATTCCCGTTTGATCGACATTGGCGGAATTTCCACCCAGTGGCCGTTTTCCCAGTAAGAGCCGGGAGCGGATACCTCGCGGAGGTTGATTTCCGGATTGAAGTTGGTTGCAAACGGATATCCGTGGTCGCCGCCGTTGCAGTCCAGAATATCAATGGTATGGATTTCGTCGAAGTAGTGTTTCTGCGCATAGGCTGCAAAAACGCTGGTGACACCCGGGTCAAAGCCGGTTCCGAGAAGACCGGTGATGCCGGCTTCTTTGAAACGGTCCATATAGGCCCACTGCCAGGAGTAATCAAAGTAAGCAGAAAAGCCAAGCTCTTCGCATCTCTTTTCGTAGATTGCACGCCATGCCGGATCATCCGTGTTTTCTGCTTCGTAGTTTGCAGTATCAATGTAAGGAACCTTACATGCAAGGCAGGCATCCATAATGGTAAGATCCTGATAAGGAAGTGCCAGGTTTAAGACGGCATCCGGCTGATACTGTTTGATTAAGGCGATTAATTCTTCTGTGCAGTCGGCATCCACCTTTGCTGTTGTGATAATGGTTTTTGTGGTCGGAGCCAGCTTTTCTTTTAAAGCATCGCACTTGGAAAGTGTGCGGCTTGCAATCATAATTTCAGAAAATACTTCACTGTTCTGGCAGCATTTGTGAATGGCTACGGATGCAACACCGCCGCATCCGATGATCATAACTTTTGACATTGTTTGGTTCTCCTTTTTCAGAAAATGGTGTTGGGTTCATCTTTGGCTATAAGCACGAAAAAAAGACAGATGACGTGCATCATCTGTCTAAAAATCGAAATTTATACATGATCGTATTGTGCAAACTTCAGGGGATATGTAAAAATCCAGGCTTCCCCCTGTTTTCCTATGCAGAAATATATAGTCACGTACTCTTATTGACCGTTTCATAAGATGATGTGCTCGTCGTAGAGCATCGATTGTAAAGTAATCAACTCATAAAATTTGCGCTTTTAACGCAATCAATAATGTGGCTCTTAACCACGCTCGGCAACTACCCCTGCCTGTCCGTCGGTTTTTTACCAGGGGCATATATTTTGCATAAGAACAGAATTGTTCGCTTGCAGTTCCAAATTATAAAGTGAAATGACATGGATGTCAAGAAAAATTTGTGAAACTATTCAGAGCCATGCGAAATGGAAGATTAAAAATTACAGGGTGATCCAGTAACGCTCCAGTGTTTTGTTTTCATCGGCACGATAAGCGGTGCCGTCGAACCGGCCGCCATTTTTCAGGATCGTTCTGCGGCTTCCCTCGTTGGTATCCAGGCAGCAGACCAGAATTTCGGAAAGGCCGAGGCTTTTGCAGTACGGCTGCACATTTTTCAGCATCCAGGAGGCATAGCCTTTTCTGCGTTCCGACGGGCGGACGGAGTAGCCGATATGGCCGCCCAAGGTGCGCAGAAAATCGTTCAGGTAGTGGCGCACCTGAATCATGCCGACAAGGCGGTTGTCTGATTTGCGGATGCACAGAAACTGTGTTGCGAGAACCATGCCCTCCGGCAGAGTCTCATCTCTGGTATACCGCATGGTATCTTCAAGATACGCCTTCATATCATCAAACCGGCGAAGCGGTCCGCAGCCGTCCATGGAATCGCTGTTTTCCAGAAAATCGTTCCGGTAGGCGGCGAGTTCGGCGAAGTATTCCTCCGACGGTTCAACTAACATCAGTTCATCGTTCATCCTTAGCATTTCTCCGGTTCCGGATACTCGACGCCGAAGGTCTCAACGGTAACGGTAGCCATTCTCTGCGGCTGCAGCGGTTTGTCGCTGTAGTCGGTGTTGACAGATGCGATTTTATCTACGACTTCCAGGCCTTCTGTTACTTTTCCGAAAGCAGCGTATGCGCCGTCCAGATGCGGAGCAGCTTTGTGCATGATGAAGAACTGGCTTCCTGCGCTGTCCGGGAACATGGTACGTGCCATGGAGAGAACGCCTGGGGTGTGTGCGAGGTTGTTCTCAAATCCGTTCTGGGAGAACTCACCCTTGATGCAGTAATCCGGGCCGCCGGCGCCTGTGCCTGCAGGATCTCCGCCCTGGATCATGAATCCCGGGATGACGCGGTGGAAGATCAGGCCGTCATAGAAGCCTTTTTTTACCAGACTGATGAAGTTGTTTACGGTGTTCGGCGCGATTTCCGGGTAAAGCTCTGCTTTCATCACATCGCCGTTTTCCATAGTAATTGTAACGATTGGGTTAGACATCATTGTTTTCCTCCTGATTTTTAAACGATTTCTTGATAAGACGTAAGTAGCCATTTTTCGAAGAAAAATGAGCGGATTACGAATGTTTTTGATGATTGCTGGAGTGCAAAGCACGTAGCAATCAGGTATCAAAGGGGTCCCCCCCTTTTTTTCAGACACGCTCCAGGAATGTCTCATGGATCGCACGCATTGCCTGATCTGCGTATGCTTCGTCGATCAGGGCAGTGATGCGGATTTCCGAGGTGGTAATCATCTCGGTATTGATTCCTGCATTGGCGAGCGCGCCGAACATTTTGGCAGCCACGCCCGAATGGGAGCGGACACCGGCTCCGATGACGGAAATCTTTGCCACGTTCTCATCATAATCCAGCTTTTTGATGCCGAGCGAATCCTTATTGTCGTTCAGCACATCGATCGTGCGCAGCATATCCGGCTTTGCAACGGTAAAGGAAACGGACTTTGTGCCGTCCTTTCCGAGTGACTGGATCATGACATCGATGTTCAGATTGTTCCGATCCAGTAAATTTAAGAGGCGGAACGTGCTCTCCGGATCGTTGCCAAGGCCTGCAACACGGATTTTTGCCACATTTTTGTCGGCAGCCACGCCGCTGATTAACATTTTTTCCATTTTGGTTTTCTCCCTTACCATCGTTCCGGAATTCCGGTTCAGACTGGAGCAGACCAGAAGTTCCACGCCGTATTTTTTTGCGATTTCCACGCATCTGCTGTGAAGGACTTTTGCGCCGAGCGAAGCCATCTCCAGCATTTCATCGTAAGTTACCTCTTCCATCTTGCGCGCATTCGGTACAATCCGCGGATCTGCGGTGTAGACGCCGTCTACATCCGTGTAGATTTCACAGACATCCGCGTGCAGCTCTGCAGCGAGGGCAACCGCAGTCGTATCGGAGCCGCCGCGTCCGAGCGTTGTGATATCATCGTATTTGTTGATCCCCTGGAAGCCGGTGACAATGACAATTTTGTTGTCATCCAGCTCTTTACGGATGCGCTCGGTGTCGATCCGTTTGAAGCGCGCATTCTGATAATCGGAGGTCGTGTGCATCGGTACCTGCCAGGCATTTAAAGAAACAGCACTGACGCCCATCTGAATCATGGTTATGGCCATCAGGGAAACGGAAACCTGTTCACCGGTGGCAAGAAGCATATCCATCTCGCGGCGGGACGGTTTTTCCGTAATCTGTTTTGCGGTTGCAATCAGTCCGTCCGTCGTTTTTCCCATCGCGGAGAGAACGACAACGACCTGGCTTCCGGCCTGCTGTTTTTCGATGCAGCGCTGTGCTACATTGCGGATGTGCGCAAGATCTGCGACGGAGCTTCCGCCAAATTTCATTACAGTCAGCATAACAGTTTTGATCTCTTTCCTTTTTGATTTACGCGGACAAAAGCGCAGAGCGTGTTTTACCGCGTTTTCCGGGCCGAAAAAACAGGAGTGGGACGTTTTTGGGCCGCGAAACTCTGATACATAGTATAGCGAAAACAGATAGAAAAAGCAAGGAAAAGCACAAGGAAAAGCGGTTTCGTTCTGCGGTTGTATTACCTTTTTGTTTGTGTTAAAATGATAGGCAGAAAAAGAGGAGAAGAAAGCATATGATCATAGAAACAAATTCTGCGTCGGAGACGCTTGCCCTTGGCGAAAAGCTGGGAAAAGCGGCGAAGCCTGGCCAGATTTATACATTAAACGGAGACCTTGGTGTTGGAAAAACCGTTCTGACGCAGGGCTTTGCAAAAGGACTTGGCATCACAGAGGCAGTCAACAGTCCCACATTTACCATTATTCAGGAATATACTGAAGGACGTCTGCCATTTTATCATTTCGATGTTTACCGGATCGGTGATATAGAAGAAATGGAAGAAATCGGATACGATGATTACTTTTTCGGTGAGGGTGTCTGCCTGATCGAATGGGCAGAACTGATTGAAGAGCTGATCCCGGAGGGTGCGATTTCGATTACGATAGAAAAAGACCTCGAAAAAGGGTTTGATTACCGGAAAATTACGGTGGAATAAAAGAAAAAATCCTGAATGTGGTGGAAAAACAAAAGGAAATCGTAAAGATTCCTGTTTCCGGCAGACTGCCAAAATGAGTTGCACAGGAAGGAAATATCGGAAAGGAAACAAAAAATTATGAAAATACTTGCACTGGACAGCTCCGGCCTGGTGGCTTCGGTGGCTGTTGTTGAAAATGACACACTGCTTGCGGAATACACCGTAAATTATAAAAAAACACATTCCCAGACTCTGCTTCCGATGCTGGATGAAATCTCGAACATGACAGAGCTGGATCTTTCGACGATCGATGCGATTGCAGTTGCCGGAGGTCCGGGCTCGTTTACCGGTCTTCGCATCGGTTCTGCAACAGCCAAGGGACTTGGTCTGGCGCTTGAAAAACCACTGATTTCCATTCCAACGACGGCGGCAATCGCGTACAATATCTGGGATACTAACAAATTTGTCTGCCCGATCATGGATGCGAGAAGAAACCAGGTCTATACCGGAGTTTACTGCTACACGGATCATCGTCTCGATACGGTCTGGGAACAGGATACGATGAGCATTGAGGCACTGGCGGAGGGCTTGAACTGCCTCGACCACGAAGTGATTTTCCTCGGGGACGGCGTTGCGGTTTACCGGGAAAAATTGCAGGAGCTTCTTACGATTCCGTTTTCGTTTGCACCGGCGCACGTGAACCGCCAGAGAGCGGCCACAGTCGCAGCACTGGCTGAGGTTTATTATAAAGAAGGAAAGATTCAGACGGCCGAGGAGCATGAGCCGGAATACCTGAGAAAATCGCAGGCGGAGCGGGAAAGAGCCGAACGGGAATCTGTGAAGCATGCCGATGTGCTGAAAAAACAGAAAAACGGAGAGAAGAGCGAATGATCACAATCCGGGAAATGCAGATCGACGATCTGGAGCAGGTGATGCCGATTGAGGAGGCCAACTTTTCGATTCCATGGACAGAAACCGGATTTTTTACATTTCTGATCCGTGACGACGCACTGTTTCTCGTAGCAGAGGAGGACGGTGAAATTTTAGGATATCTCGGAATCCTGATTTCCTTTGATGAGAGTGAGATCACAAATGTCTGCGTGGCAGAAAAAGCGAGAAGACGCGGCATCGGCCGTGCACTGATGGAAGAGCTGTTCCGTCGGATGCAGGAGAGAAAGGTGCGCGTGATTCATCTGGATGTGCGCATCGGCAATACGCCGGCACGGAATCTGTATGAGAGTCTTGGCTTTGTGCAGGACGGCCTCAGGAAGGGGTATTACGATCTCCCCAAGGAGGACGCAGTGCTGATGAGCCGGACGGATGAATCGGTTCCGAAGAGGTAGAGAGAAATTGTTATTGTATACGCATTTAACGCACAGGACTTTCCTTTCATTCCCAGTAGGAATGGCGGGAAAGATGTGTTACAATCGACAGGACACAGGAGAATCTGATTTCTGTTTTGTGTCAGGAACGAAGAAAGAAACGTTTTTTGATACACGGGAGGAAGAAAAATGCGGAAATACAACAAAAACACAAATGAGCTGGAAGCGGCGGTGTGTAACTGCTGCGGAAAAAGCATGAAAATACAGAATGGAATGCTGCTGGAGGGGATCTGCTCGGTCGACACGACGTGGGGGTACTTTTCCGGGAAGGACCTGGAAAAGCATGAGTTTGATCTGTGCGAGGAGTGCTACGATCGGATTACATTGTCGTTTGCGGTTCCGCCGGAAATTTCGGAGGACACGGAGGTTTAGAATTTCGGGCAGTTCGGCATCGTTCTGGAAGAAAGGGGAAGGTGCAATGCAAAGAGGTTTTACGATTCAGTCGAAGGTGGATGGACTGATGCTTGACGGGCTTGTGGTGGAGCCGGAGGAGGGCGTACAGCGGACGGCGCTTCTGCAGCTCAGCCATGGAATGAGCGAATACAAGGAGCGGTATCTGCCGTTTATGGAGTTTATGGCGGAACACGGTATAGTGTGTGTGATTCATGATCACCGCGGGCACGGAAAGAGTGTGAAGTCGGAGCAGGATCTCGGATTTATGTACGGCGCAGGCGGCGCAGGGCTTGTAGAGGATCTGTTTCAGGTTACGGTATGGGCAAAAAAAGAGTACCCGGATCTGCCGTTTATTCTGATGGGACACAGTATGGGATCCCTGGTTGTGCGCACGTATGCGAAGGAACATGATAGGGAGCTGGATGCGTTGATTGTGTGCGGTTCACCGAGCAAGAATTATCTGCGGCCGCTGGGTGCGGCTGTAGGACACGCAGAAGCGGCGGTGCTCGGGGATGAGCATCGGAGCAATCTTCTGGAGGCGATGTCGTTTGGATCGTTTGCGGCGCGGTTTGCGGATGAGAAGAGCCGGTTCGCCTGGTGCTGTTCGGACCCGGAGGTGGTGCGGGAGTATGAAGAAAACCCACTCTGTGGCTTTACGTTTTCGGATGATGCTTTTTTTGCGCTGAATGACCTGCTGAAGGAGACGTATGGATTCCATGGATGGCATTGCACAAACCGGAAGCTGCCGGTGCTGTTTTTGTCCGGCGGGGATGATCCGTGTTATGTGAATGTGCGGCGCTTTAAAAAATCCATTGACCATATGCGGCTGATCGGGTACCGCAATGTCAGAGGAAAGCTGTATCCGGGAATGCGGCATGAAATACTGAATGAGAAAGAGAAGTACCGCGTGTATGGCGATGTCTGGAAGTGGTTGAAGAGAGAGAAAGTGGTGGAGAATGTGGAGGGGGGAAGCACACCCCCGCAGACCCCGGACGGCGCTCTGGCAGGGAGCGGCGGTGTTTGATCATTTTTTGAAAAAAACGCTCATCAGCAAAAAACTGATGAGCGTTTTTTTCAATGTAAGTAAATTTTTGACGATCACATGATCCATCCAAATACGGTGGAAAGGACGATCATAATCATAGAAAAGACAAACGAGTTCACCGACATCAGCGTCGCCCGCTGCCTGGACGGGATCATGTCATTGAGCAGAATATCGGTCCGGACTTCAAGAAAATCATCGGAAAAGGATCCGATAAATCCGCCGAAGACCATAAGGGCCGGCAGTCCGGTAAAGCTCATAAGAAAGGCGAAAAGTACACCGATCGTGCCAAACAGCAGAATCGCGCGGTAGCGGTATTTGTGAAAGTATGCCGTCATCCGCGATCCCAGTGCCGCGCCGAGTCCCATCACGAAGAGGGCAGGTCCAAGCAGCGCGCTGTTCATGCCGGTGAGTGGCAGCTTCGCCTGTAAAAAGAAGAGAACCAGCGTAGAAACGGCACCGATGAGTGTGTTCACCAGCATAATATTTCTTGCTTTTTTCTCACGGACAAGAAACTGCCAGCTTTCCTGCACAACCGAAACGATTTCCTGTCCAACAGGATAATGAACTGGTGTTGCGTCCGTTTTTACTTCCGCAAGGCGGAATGAAATGCCAAGCGCAATCAGCCCGAAGAAGAGATCAATCGCATACGCGCGCCGGTATCCCAGCCACAGGGCAAGACCTGCGCAGAGCGTTGCGGTGGAATTGGTGATACGGTACAGCATCATTTCGGTAGAAGAAAAACGGGCATAAAACCCTTCGTCCCCGTTCTGCTTCAGACTGTCATATGCAAGTGCCTCCCGTGTGCCGGATGCAAGGTTATAGCTGAGCGCACTGCATCCAAGCGCAAGCGCCGTTGTAGCAAAGCCGGTGGAAAAAATCATCAGCGTACCGGAAATCAGGGAGGCCATCTGGCTTGCAATCAGCGTTTTCCGTCGCCCGAAAACATCGGCGACAACGCCGGAGGGGAGTTCAAAGCAGAGGCTCACGATATGGAAAATACTTTCGAGCATCCCGATCTGCAGCAGCGAAAATCCGCGGAGTGCGAGCAGTGCAACCCACGAAGCCGCCGCAATCTGAAAATAGCCGACCGTGGTCATAAGATATAAAGTTTGTATTTGTTTTCTGATAGTTTTCTCAGACATAAAAAAATCTCCTTGTCAAAATATAGTAAAATTTTGATTGGGAGATATGTGCGTTTTCTATAGAATTTTAAGAACTCAAAAAGTGAAGTTTACTTAAAAAAGAGCGCACTATCCCCATAAACAGCTGAAACATCGCCATTTGTGAGGTGAAGAAACTGGTTTTTCCAGATCATAGTGCTACTCCTTTTGTAATCATAATTTTTTTATCAGAATACCACTGGAAACGGAAAAAGTCAAAGAAAAATTTTGACGAAAATAAAAAAAACTATTGACTTTCAAGTACACTTTAATGCTACAATTCTTTCAACAATACTGAGAAAACGAAGGTTTTCTGCGGAAAAGAAAGGGGATTTTACCATGAGTGTAGATGTAACAAAAATGCCGAAATTAGGATTTGGCATGATGCGCCTTCCGGAGAAGGACGGAGAACTGGATTTGGAGCAGATCTGTAAAATGGTTGATGCGTACCTTGCCTCCGGAATGAACTATTTTGACACCGCCTATATGTACTGCGGCGGAAAATCGGAGAGTATCGTGAAAAAAGCGCTGGTAGAGCGTCATCCGAGAGAAAGTTTTACTCTGACAACCAAACTTCCGCAGTGGATGATGGACGAGGGCATCGAGGGGCGTGACCGCATTTTCAACGATCAGCTCGCGCGCACCGGAGCAGGCTACTTTGATTATTACCTGCTGCACAGTGTCGAGGACGGCGCAAACTATGAAGGCTATGTGAAATACGACTGTTTTAACTGGGCCAAGAAGAAAAAAGAAGAGGGACTGATCAAACACTTTGGTTTCTCCTTCCACGGAACGCCGGAGCTGCTTGACAAGATTCTCTCCGAGCATCCGGAGGTCGAAATTGTCCAGATCCAGATGAACTATGCTGACTGGGACAATCCGCTGATCCAGTCCGGACGTCTGTATGAGGTGCTTCGGAAATACAATATGCCATTCCTTGTTATGGAGCCGGTAAAGGGCGGTTCCCTTGCATCGGCAGGCAAAGAGATTGAAGCAGAGATGAAACGTGTTCATCCGGATGCATCGATTGCGTCCTGGGCACTCCGCTTTGCGGCTTCCCTCCCGGGTGTTGCAACCGTGCTCTCCGGTATGTCAAACGAGGAACAGATGGAGGATAATATCAAAACCTTCCGAAATTTTGTACCGCTAAACGAGGAAGAAAAAGCAGTGATCGCCAAAGCACAGGAAGCGCTGAAAAAGAGTCCGGCGGTTCCATGTACCGCCTGTCGTTACTGCTGCGATGGATGTCCGATGGGAATCGCGATTCCGGATGTATTCAAGGCATTGAATACCATCCGCCTGTATGGAGAAGAAGACCGCGCGAAAAATTATTATAAAAAGCTGCTGGAAACATCGGGAAAAGCAGAAGACTGCGTGCAGTGCGGCCAGTGCGAGAGCGTATGTCCGCAGCATCTGCCGATCATTGATCTGTTAAAAGAGGCATCCGAAAAACTTGACGTGCCGATGACGGAATAAGCGGATTGCGAATATCCGCTTTGGCATATGCTTTAGAAAAAGGCTCCCCGGAATACTCTGAAAAAAGAGTATTCCGGGGAGCCTTTTTTCTATGGGAAATCTTGTTGAAATTTCCTGCGGAGAAAAAGATCCTTTGGGCAGGATCGCACTGCGCGGAAAAAATGTGCCACTTGCGAGAGAGGTGACGGAGCGGTTTACGACCGGAAAATGGAATGTAAAAAAGGAAAAACTCATGTTTTACATAAACTTAACATCTCTGAGATTTTGCATTTTACACGCCGTTGTTATGATGATACCTGTAAAAACGAAATGTAAAAAACATCGGGATTGCGATTTTACAAAATAGAAATCACAAAAATCCCGTGTGAAAAGAGGAGAAAAGAATATTATGAAGAGAAAAGTAATTGCAATCACCTTAACCGCAATGATGGCTGCAGGAATGCTTGCAGGATGTGGAAGCAGCGACAGCAGCAGTTCTTTGGCAGCAGACACTACAAAAGAGGCTTCTGCAACAGAGGCAGATGGCAGCACAGACGGTGACAGCAACGCAGCAGGCGGAGATTTCTCCGGACAGATCAGCGTGATCTCCCGTGAGGATGGTTCCGGTACCAGAGGTGCATTCATCGAGCTGTTCGGTGTAGAAGAGAAAAACGATGCAGGTGAGAAAGTAGACAACACCACCGTTGATGCACAGATCACCAACAATACTTCCGTTATGATGAGCACGGTGGCAGGTAACCAGTACGCAATCGGTTATATCTCCCTTGGATCCTTAAATGATGAAGTCAAAGCACTGAAAATCGACGGAGCAGAGGCAAGCGCAGAGAACGTAGAAAACGGTTCCTATAAAGTAAGCCGTCCGTTCAACATTGTAACAAAAGACGGTCTTTCCGCAGATGCGCAGGATTTCATGGACTACATCTTAAGCACCGACGGACAGCAGGTTGTTTCAGATGACGGATATATTGCAATCAAAGATACCAAAGCCTACGAAGGAAGCTGCAGCGGTGAAAAGGTTGTGGTAGCAGGATCTTCCTCTGTAACACCACTGATGGAAAAATTAAAAGAGGCTTATACAAAAGTAAATTCAAACGCTAACATCGAAGTACAGCAGAGCGACTCCACAACAGGTATCACTTCCGCAAGCGACGGTCTCTGCGACATCGGTATGGCATCCCGTGACTTAAAGGATGAGGAGAAATCCTCAGGGCTTACCGCAACCGTAATCGCAACCGACGGTATTGCTGTCATCGTAAACAAAGAGAACCCGACCGATGGGCTGACCAGCGATCAGGTAAAGAGCATCTATGTTGGCGACACAACCGACTGGGCAGATGTAAAATAAAGAATGTATAAAGCAATGGAAAAAGAAGTAAGGGCGAACAATGGAAAATCGCTCTTACTTCCGTATCCGAAAATGTTCAGAAAAAGAAGCTGTCTTTCGGAACGTGCTTGAAAAAGCAGTTCGTAAGAAAAAAACGAAAGTCTTTTTCAAACACGCTCCGCGAAACAATGAAATGAAAGGATTTATCTTATGAAACTAAGAGAAACAATCATGAAAATTGTATTTCTGATTGCAGCATGCTGCTCCGTGCTGGCTGTTGCACTGATCTGCATTTTCCTGTTTATGAATGGCGTTCCTGCCATTTTTAAAATCGGACCGCTGAAATTTTTGACCGGTACCATGTGGAAACCGGGAAACAACATTTTCGGCATCCTGCCGATGATTGTCGGCAGTATCTGCGTGACCGGTCTTGCAATCCTGATGGGTGTGCCGGTTGCCATTCTTACCTCGGTGTTTCTTTCCCGTTACTGTCCGAAAAGGTTTTACGGCATCTGCAAATCAGGCATTAACCTGATGGCCGGTATTCCGTCTATCGTATATGGATTTTTCGGACTGGTTGTGATCGTCCCATTGATGGCACAGCTGACCGGCAAAAACGGAAACACAATGCTGACGGCATCCATTCTTTTGGCCGTTATGATTCTTCCGACCGTGGTCGGCGTAACAGAATCCGCCATTACGAGTGTTCCGGAATCCTACTATGAAGCAAGCCTTGGTCTTGGTGCCACGCATTCCCAGAGTGTTTTCTTTGCAGTTGTCCCGGCAGCAAAATCCGGAATCCTGGCAGGTATCGTGCTTGGCATCGGACGTGCCATCGGAGAGACAATGGCAGTGATTATGATTGCCGGAAACCAGCCTCGTATGCCAAAAGGAATCACAGAAGGCCTTCGTACCATGACAGCCAATATTGTACTGGAGATGGGATATGCATCCGGACTTCACCGGGAAGCGCTGATTGCAACGGGTGTTGTGCTGTTTGTCTTTATCCTGCTGATCAATTTATCGGTGTCTATGCTGAACCGGAGGGTACATTATGGTGATTAAAGGAAATGGAGCTGTAAATACAATGGAAGCTGTAAAAATAAATACAAAAGAAAAAGAAAGAACAAAGGTTACGTATCACAAAAGTGTTTTTTCCTCCGTGCTGACCGGAATTACCTGGGGAGCAGCCATTCTTGCACTTGCCGTTCTGGTTTTCCTGGTTGGATTTATTCTGATCCGCGGTGTGAAAAACCTGACACTGGAGCAGTTTGCCTGGACCTATAATACAGAGAATGTTACGATGCTTCCGGCGATCATCAACACTGTTACGATGACAGTACTTTCCCTGCTGCTTGCTGCGCCTCTCGGCATTTTCTCGGCGATTTATCTGGTTGAATATGCCAACAAACGCGGAAAACTGGTTGGGCTGATCCGGATTACGGCAGAGACCCTTTCCGGTATTCCGTCGATTGTTTACGGTTTGTTCGGTATGCTGTTTTTTACGAAAACCCTGAAAATGGGATACTCGATGATGTCCGGTGCCTGTACCCTTGCCATCATGATTCTTCCGCTGATTATGCGAACAGCAGAAGAAGCCTTAAAATCGGTTCCGGATTCCTATCGGGAAGCAAGCTTTGGACTGGGAGCCGGAAAGCTTCGTACGATTTTTAAAATTGTTCTTCCATCTGCCGTACCCGGCATTCTTTCCGGTGTCATTCTTGCGACAGGCCGTGTCGTAGGAGAGACGGCAGCGCTTCTTTTCACAGCAGGAACGATTGCAAAGGTGGCAGGCCTTATGGATTCCGGCCGTACCCTTGCCGTTCATATGTATGCACTTTCCAGTGAAGGCCTCTATATGAATCAGATGTATGCAACCGGCGTCATCCTGATGCTGATTGTCCTTCTGATCAACGGCTGTTCCGGAATGATTGCGAAGAAAATTGCAAAGAAATAAAAGAGAGACGAGGAAAAAACATGAGCAAAATAGATGTATCCAATATGGAACTTTATTACGGAGACTTTCATGCATTAAAAAATATCAACTTGAGCATTGATGCCAATGAAGTGACGGCTTTTATCGGACCTTCCGGCTGTGGTAAATCGACCCTGTTAAAATCCATCAACAGAATGAATGATCTCGTTCCGGGCTGCCGGATCACCGGTGAAATGCTGTTGGACGGAGAAAACATCTACGGCGGAAAAATGGATGTCAACGGACTCCGAAAACGGGTCGGCATGGTATTCCAGAAACCAAATCCGTTCCCGATGAGCATTTACGACAACATTGCCTATGGCCCCAGAACCCATGGTGTCCGTTCCAAAGCGAAGCTGGATGATATTGTGGAGCAGTCTCTTCGACAGGCGGCAATCTGGGATGAGGTGAAGGACCGTTTGAAGAAAAGCGCACTTGGCATGTCCGGCGGACAGCAGCAGCGTCTCTGCATTGCGCGTGCTCTTGCCGTACAGCCGGAGGTTCTTCTGATGGACGAACCAACCTCAGCACTGGATCCGATTTCTACTTCCAAAATCGAAGATCTTGCGGTAGAATTGAAAAAAGATTATACTATTGTCATGGTAACCCACAATATGCAGCAGGCAGCCAGAATTTCCGACAAAACCGCATTTTTCCTGTTAGGAGAGGTAGTAGAATACGGAGAGACCGAACAGATCTTCTCCATGCCGAAGGATAAACGGACAGAGGATTACATTACAGGGAGGTTTGGCTGATATGAGGGAAAGATTTGAGCAGCAGATGGAAATTCTGCACACGGAGCTGATTGAGCTTGGCGCACTCTGCGAGCAGGCAATCGGACGGACATATGAGGTTCTGCTGGAGGGAAACCAGAGAGCGGCAGAAGAGATTATCAAAAAAGACCAGGTTGTCGATGCGAAAGAACGGGAGATCGAGGATCTCTGCTTCCGCATCATTTTACAGCAGCAGCCGGTAGCACGTGATCTGCGTCAGGTATCTGCGGCATTAAAAATGATTACCGATATGGAGCGGATCGGAGACCAGGCAGCAGATATTGCGGATATCGTAAAAGTAACGAGTCTTGATGTGCCGGATGCAAGCATCCGTCTGAAGGATATGGCGAAAGCAACAGCTTCTATGGTAACAAAATGCATCGATGCATACGTTAAGCAGGATCTGAATCTTGCACGGGAGGTTATCGATTCCGATGATATCGTGGATGATCTTTTTGATGAGGTCAAGGATGAAATTCTGCAGGGTATGCGAAAGGGAATTACCACAGATGTCCAGTCTCTGGACTATCTGATGATTGCAAAATATTATGAAAGAATCGGTGACCATGCAACAAACATTGCGGAATGGGTTGTGTACTCCATTAACGGTCACCATAAAGGGGAATAACAGATGATCTACTGCGTGGAAGATGAAAGAAATATACGGGAACTGATCGTATACACACTGGAATCGAGCGGTTTTACCGCAAGAGGCCTGGAAAGCGGAAAAGAGCTGAATGCAGCTATTGCAGAACAGCTTCCGGATCTGATTCTCCTGGATATCATGCTTCCGGGAGAGGATGGTCTTGAAATTCTTTCACGCCTCAAGGCATCGGAAGTAACAAAAGAAATTCCGGTCATTATGGTAACGGCAAAGGGCGCTGAGTATGATAAGGTCATGGGCCTGGACTGCGGAGCCGATGACTATATTACCAAGCCGTTCGGCATGATGGAATTTATCGCAAGGGTACGTGCCGTGCTGCGCCGTGCCGGAAAAGAAGAGAAGGAAAACGATGTGCTGGAGACCGGGGATCTGCAGATCCAGGTAAAGCAGCATCAGGTTCTGGCCAAAGGGGAGAAGGTTACCCTGACCTTAAAAGAGTTTGAACTGCTGAAATTTTTAATGGAAAATAAAGGAATTGTCCTTACGAGAGACCGTCTGCTCGGCCATGTCTGGGGTTATGATTTTGACGGAGAAACCCGTACGGTAGACGTTCATGTGCGTACACTCCGCCAGAAGCTGGGCGAATGCGGCGAGCTGATCGAGACGGTCCGCGGCGTGGGATACCGGATAGGAGGCTGAGAAAGTAAGATGCGTAAAAAAGTCTTTCAACATGCGGGAGCGTTGATTATCGCTGCGATTATCCTGACTTTTTTCACCATGAGCTGGGCAATGTACAACAATACGGCGGAGCAGCTTCGTGTTTCGGTGAGAAATGAATGTGAGTATTACAGGTATTTTCTGGACAAGATGGGTGATGACAGTCTGGATAAACCGGCCGGAAAGATTACAGCAAGCCGGGTCACCCTGATTGACACAGACGGAACTGTTCTGTTTGATTCGGTTGAGGATGCGAAGATGATGGGAAATCATTCCGGGCGGCCGGAGGTGATTGAGGCAGAAAAGACAGGGGAAAGCAATATTTCCCGTTATTCCGAAACGCTGCGGAGCAAAACATATTATACGGCACTGCGCCTGGACAATGGAAAAATCATCCGTGTTTCCCTGACAACGGACAGTGTGTTCGGTGTGATGCTGCGGAATATATGGCTTGTGGCTGTGCTGATTGCGGCAGTTCTTGTCGTAGAGCTGATGATGGTCAGCCATATGACAAAGGCACTCGTAAAGCCGATCAATGAGATTGATCTGAATCATCCGCTGGACAACAAAGCGTATGAGGAATTGAGTCCGCTGCTTGGCAGAATTCATCAGCAGCAGAAGCAGATCCAGCAGCAGATGGAGGAGCTCCGCCATAATCAGGAGGAGTATCTTGCCATCACGGAATATATGAAGGATGGTCTGATCGTGACAAACCAGTCGGTTGTACTCTCCATCAACCGCTCGGCACAGAATTTGTTTGATGTGACGGCAGAGGAGTGCATCAATCACAATATTGTGACAGTCAGCCGCAATGAGCAGCTGAAGGAGGCGCTGGATCATGCTCTGGAGGGCAGTTCCGAGGAGCGGATGCTGGAATTAAACGGAAGAGTCTATCAGCTTCTTGCTAATCCGGTGCGTGTGGACAATGTTGTATCCGGTGCGGTCATCCTGGTGCTGGATGTGACAGAAAAACAGAAAGCGGAGGTGATGCGCCGTGAGTTTTCTGCCAATGTGTCACATGAGCTGAAAACACCACTGATGTCAATTTCCGGATATGCGGAGATCATAGAAAATAACATGGTGAAACCGGAGGATATTCCAAAATTTGCGGGAAGAATCCACAGTGAGGCGAGCAGGTTAAGCTCTCTTGTCGAGGATATTATCAAGCTGTCCAGACTGGACGAGAACGACCAGTCGATCCCGATGGAGGAAGTGGATCTGATGCAGATCTGCCGTGATGTCGAGGGACATCTTTCCATACGGGCAAAGGAGCAGCAGGTGAAGATGACACTGAGAGGAGAGAGCTGCCGGATCAAAGGTGCACGGCAGGTTCTTTATGAGATGATCTACAATCTCTGCGACAATGCGATCAAGTACAACCGCAAGGACGGTGAGGTCGAAGTGACGGTTTCCCGCGGAAGAAACGGACGGGCAGTGGTATCTGTGGCAGATACCGGAATCGGAATTGCAAAGGAAGATCAGGAGCGGATCTTTGAACGGTTCTATCGTGTAGATAAGAGTCATTCCCGTGAAACGGGAGGTACGGGACTTGGACTTTCCATTGTGAAGCATGGAGCGATTCTTCATGATGCGAAGATTAAAATTGAGAGTACACTTGGAACCGGAACAAAGATTATTCTGGAGTTTTAAGTGAAAAACAGATACCGCAAAAGACAGCATGCGGAGGAAGAATCTATGCGGGAGGCCTGGAAAATTCATGATTTCCAAGCCTCCAAAGTGGTTCCGTCCCCGCATGCTGTCTTTTGCGGTATGGTTTTGCATCGTTACAAAAATGCAAATTCGTTGTTTTGAATAAACAGAGGATTCAATATTTGGTAAATATGATAAGGGGGTTGGGGGTTGTTTTTTGATGCAGAGTATGGTATTGTAAATATAACGAGTTCCGGAAACGTTACCGACACCGTTTCCGGAAATACAGACGAGATACCGACAGCCCTGTTTTTACGAAACAAAATGAGCTGGCTATAGGGGTTGCATAAGTTACAATTTGCTGCGTATCCGTGAACAGGAATTATGTATTTGTGGGGTCGGATGGATAGAAAAAACGACAAGGAGAAAGGGTTTAAAAATGAGAGCAAGTGGTATTTTACTTCCGGTAGCTTCGCTGCCGTCCCGATATGGTATCGGATGTTTTTCGAAAGAAGCGTATGAATTTGTGGATCGCCTGGAGGAGGCCGGCCAGAGCTACTGGCAGATTCTTCCACTTGGACCGACGGGATATGGAGATTCGCCGTACCAGTCGTTCTCTACTTTTGCAGGAAATCCATATTTTATTGATCTGGAGACCCTGGTAAAAGAGGGACTTCTGACAGAAGAAGAGTGTGATGCGTGCGATTTCGGCGACAATGCAGAGTATATTGATTACGAAAAGATTTATCTGTCCCGTTTCAAAGTACTCAGAAAAGCATTTGAAAGATTTGCGGCAGATGACGTATATGATGCATTTGTATCGGAAAATGGTTACTGGCTGGAAGATTATGCGCTGTATATGGCGATTAAGGATGCACTCGGCGGAATCAGCTGGAGTGAGTGGCCGGCAGAATTAAAGGACAGAGAAGAAGCAGCACTGAATCAGAAACGGGAAGAACTTGCCGAGGAGATTGCATTTTACAAATTCCAGCAGTTTATATTCCTGAAACAGTGGAAAGCACTGAAGGCATACGCAAATGAAAAGGGTATCCGTATCATCGGTGATATTCCGATTTATGTTGCATTTGACAGTGCCGATACCTGGGCAAATCCGGTTCTGTTCCAGTTTGATGAGGACAACCAGCCAAAAGCAGTTGCCGGATGCCCGCCGGATGCGTTCTCCGCAACCGGACAGCTCTGGGGCAACCCGTTATACAAATGGGACTATCATAAGAGCACAGGTTATGCATGGTGGCTGTTACGTCTGGCTCACGTGTTTAAACTGTACGATACTGTCCGCATCGACCATTTCCGCGGATTTGATGAATATTATTCCATCCCGTTCGGTGATCAGACGGCAGAGCGCGGCCACTGGGAAAAAGGACCGGGCATGGACCTGTTCAATACCGTCAAAGAAAAGCTCGGCGATGTGGACGTTATCGCAGAAGACCTGGGATACCTTACCGAGAGCGTGATCGAAATGGTAAAAGAGTCCGGCTATCCTGGTATGAAGGTGCTGCAGTTTGCTTTTGACTCCCGTGAGGAGAGTGATTATCTGCCGCACAATTACGAGAGAAACTGTGTTGTCTACACCGGAACACACGACAATGATACCATTCTTGGATGGTATTATGTCATGAGTGAGGAAGACCGCGAATTCTCCAAAGAGTATATGGGAAATGCAAAGAGTACCGACGAGGAACTCCCGTGGGATTTCATTCGCATGTCAATGGAGAGCGTGGCAAATCTGGCTGTCACTCCGATGCAGGAATTTTTAGGTCTTGGAACGGAGGCGAGAATTAACTATCCGTCTACACTTGGAAATAACTGGAAATGGCGCCTGCTTCCGGGACAGTTTACATCGGAAATGGCAAAGAGAATTCATCGGCTGACACAGATTACAGCACGTATTGCAAAATAAAAATACGCGCCGGAGAGAAAGCAAAACAGGCCGGGAAAACAAGCCGGAAGAGATTCCGGCAGAACAGATACAGAGTTTAAAGGAGAGGCCTGCAGAATATGGAACAGGTAACAATCAGGGACATTGCCCGCAAATGTAAGGTAGGCGTGAGTACCGTATCGAGAGCGATGAACAATCATCCGGACATCAATCCGGAAACAAAAGAGATGATTTTAAAGGTGATTGCCGAATCGAATTACGTACCGAACAACAGTGCCAGAAACCTGAAGCGGTCGAATGCCAAAGCGATTGCCATTCTGGTAAAAGGCATGGACAACATGTTCTTCAACAACATGATCAGTGTGATTGAAGAGGTTGTGCGAAAAAAGAAATACGCCTGCATTATTGAGCGAGTAGAGGAAAAGGCAAATGAGGTAGACTCCGCGATCGAGATCGTCAAAGAAAAACGGCTGCGCGGCATCATTTTCCTCGGCGGAAACTTTACGCATCCGCATGAGAAAATGGCGCAGATCCCGGTTCCGTACGTGATCAGTACAATCGGGGCGGTTTCAGACGGAGGAAAACCGTGCGCGAGCGTATCGGTCGATGACTACAGGGAAAGCTATAAGATGGTAGATTATCTCTGTGGTCTCGGGCACCGGCGCATTGCCATCATTACCGCCTGCGAGGACGACATCAGTATCGGACGGCTCCGTCTGAATGCGTACCGCCAGGCTTTACTGGATCATGGGATACCTTATGACCCTGATCTGGTATTTCATATGACGAAGGACGATACGTACTCTTTCGCCACAGGGTACAAGATAACAAAAGAAATTCTGGAAAAAAAGACGGAGTTTTCCGCACTGTATGCCACCGCGGATACGCTGGCAATCGGTGCGTGCCGTGCCTTAAAAGAGGCAGGGCTTACCGTGCCGGATGACATTTCCGTCGCCGGATTTGACGGAATTGATGCAGGAGAGTATTATATACCCAGCATCACAACGATCCGTCAGCCGGTGGAGCAGCTTGCCGCAGAGACGGCGAAGATGCTGTTTTCCTTAATTTCAGGAAAAGAAGAACCCTGCAGCAAAGTATACGATGGGGAACTCGTCGTAAGGGAATCTACGAAGTCGCGGATCGCGCAGCAGTAAAATATTTGCTGTTTCGCTGCCCCAAAAAGTGATTCAGAAGTGAACCGTCCCATTCAGGGAAAAGCTTTGAATGGAACTGCGAAAGCTGCCAATTGCAGGAAATCCGGAATGGCAGCGCAACTAAATGACACTGTGGGAATTTATCCACAGCAATACGAGGAGAAAAAAATGGAAGAAAGAATTCAGGCAATCTTAAAAGAGCGTTTTGGAAGAGATCTGGATAACTGCACAAAGAGCGAAATCTTTGAAGCCCTGATGGTTATCACCAAACAGGAGATGGCAGGTCGCAAAAGAAACACCGGAAGTAAGAAGCTGTATTATATTTCAGCAGAGTTTCTGATCGGAAAACTGCTGTCCAATAACCTGATTAACCTTGGCATGTACGAGGAAGTTGAAAAAGCACTTGCAGCTCACGGAAGAGAGCTGACCGAGATCGAGGAGATGGAAATGGAGCCGTCCCTTGGAAACGGAGGTCTCGGCCGTCTGGCAGCATGCTTCCTTGATTCTATCGCAACGCTTGGCCTGCCGGGAGACGGTATCGGCCTTAATTATCACTTCGGTCTGTTCCGCCAGCTTCTGGTCGACCACAAACAGAAAGAAGTGAAAAATCCATGGATCACAAATGAGAGCTGGCTCGTCAGACAGCCGGTATCCTTTGCAGTTCCGTATAAAAACTTCACGATGCATTCTACCCTGTATGATATCGACGTACCGGGTTACAACAATGGCTGTAACCGTCTGCATCTGTTCGATGTAGATACGGTAGACGAGAGTATCGTTCCATCAGACAGCATCAACTTTGACAAGCATCAGATCCAGAAAAACCTGACACTGTTCCTCTACCCGGATGACAGCGACCGTGCCGGACAGCTGCTTCGTATCTACCAGCAGTATTTCATGGTCAGCAACGGCGCACAGTTTATCCTCATGGAGTGCGAGCAGAAGGGCTACGATCTGCACAAGCTGTATGATCACGTTGTGATCCAGATCAACGATACCCATCCGTCCATGGTCATTCCGGAGCTGATCCGTCTGCTGCAGGAGAGAGGCTTTACCATGCAGGAAGCCATCGATGTTGTAAGCAAGACCTGTGCTTACACCAACCACACCATCCTGGCAGAGGCACTGGAAAAATGGCCGATCGATTACCTCGAGGAGGTTGTTCCGCACCTGATGCCGATTATCCACGAGCTGGACGCACAGGCAAAGAAGAAATACAAAGATGAGAAAGTAGCGATCATCGACAAGGATCAGCGCGTCCACATGGCACACATGGATATCCACTACGGATTTTCTGTTAACGGCGTTGCAGCACTGCACACCGAGATCCTGAAAAACTCCGAGCTGAAACCGTTCTACGATATTTATCCGGAGAAATTCAACAACAAGACAAACGGAATCACTTTCCGCCGCTGGCTGCTGCACTGCAACCGTGAACTGGCACAGTATATTGAGAGCCTGATCGGACCGGGATTCAAAAAAGATGCCGACGAGCTGGAAAAACTGCTTAAATACAAAGACAACAAGAAGGTTCTTGCAAAACTTGAGGAGATCAAACACAACCGTAAACTGGATCTCAAACAGTTCCTGTATGAGACACAGAATATCGCGCTGGATGAAAATTCCATCATCGACGTACAGGTAAAACGTCTTCATGAGTACAAACGCCAGCAGATGAACGCCCTGTACGCTATTTACAAATACATGGATATCAAGAGCGGAAACAAGCCGAAAACCCCGATCACCATGGTATTCGGTGCAAAGGCTGCACCGGCTTATATCATCGCAAAAGATATCATCCATCTGATCCTGTGCCTGCAGGAGCTGATTGATAACGATCCTGAGGTAAGCCCGTACTTCAAAGTGATTATGCTTGAGAACTACAACGTATCAAAAGCTGCAAAGGTGATCCCGGCAGCAGATATCTCCGAGCAGATCTCCCTGGCATCCAAAGAGGCTTCCGGAACCGGAAACATGAAATTCATGCTGAACGGTGCCCTGACGCTTGGAACAGAAGACGGTGCAAACGTTGAGATTGGCGATCTTGTCGGAAAAGAGAACATCTACATCTTCGGAAAGAAACCGCAGGATGTCATCGACCTGTACGCCGATGCTGCTTACTGCTCAAAAGACATCTATGACGAAGATCCGGAGATTGCAAAGCTGGTTGATTTCATCGTCAGCGATGAGCTTCTTGCTATTGGCGACAAGGTTTGCCTGGAGAGACTCTACAAAGAGATCTTGAACAAAGACTGGTTCATGACGCTGCTCGACCTGAAAGAGTACATCAAGACAAAAGAAAGAGTATACAAAGACTACGAGAACAAAGATGCATGGAACAAGAAGTGCCTGATCAACATCGCAAAAGCAGGCTTCTTCTCCTCCGACCGTACCATTGCACAGTACAACGAGGATATCTGGCATCTGGCATAAGTGCAGAACATGCATACAAAACGCCGCCGCAGACGATTCGGTTCGTCCGCGGCGGCGCTTTTTAATGCAATTTTTATGAAAGATTCAGCCGTCTGCCTAAGATATAGCGGCAGATCAGGAACAGAACAACGCAGAGCACCACGGTGATGATAAGTGTGGAAACCGAGGATGTGGTAACCACAGCAGTCGGTGTGGAGTCCTGGAAAACACGGACGATGCTGATTCCGCCGAAGATCTGGATCACGGTAGTCATGCCGATGTAAGAGAGGACAGCCGTCAGAATTTTGTGGCTGGATACCAGGCTTCCGATGCTGATGGCGGCATAGAACAGAAGAATGCCAAAGAACAGCGAAGTGAAGAAGCCAACGATGGAAAACAGTGCCATACCGATGTGGTTCGTGATGCCGATCAGGGAAAAAGCAGCATCGGCAACACAGGTAATCTGTGCCCAGAGATAGGACAGAAAATCGGAAAAGGTCATGGTCTTGTTGTAAAAAAGCAGGGTGTTTGCGGTAAAATACCGGATTGCGGACGGCAGAAGCAAAAAAGCGAAGGAAGCGAGAACGGAAAGTGCGTTTAAGATGCTCCATGCGCCGAAAACCAGCATTTTGGAGAGAATATGATCCGTTGCCGATACCGGAAGGACGTTGGTCAGATACCCTTCGTCGGTAAAAAGATTTTTATAGTAGCGCTGGATCATCAGCACCTGTGTCATGACGGATGCGGCGATCACAATCAAAACGTACGCAAACAGATAGAGGACGATCAGCAGATCCGGCAGCTCAGAAAGCTGGGAAAAGAGGAATCCGAAGCCTCCGAGAGCGCCCATGAAAATGGCGGCACCGTTCAGCAGCGCCATGTTTTTCCAGCATGCTTTCCACTCATGTTTCAGACATTTTTTTAACATTTGAATACCTCCCTGAAATAAGAATCAATCGATTCACCCTCCTGCATCCGGATATCCTCAACCGAGGCGTGCAGTTTTAACTGACCCTCCTGGATAAAGATGACCTCATCGAGAATATTTTCGACATCGGAAATCAGATGCGTTGAGATGAGGATGGATGCGTCTGGTTCGTAGTTGTTTAAAATCGTAGATAAAATGTAATCGCGTGCTGCCGGATCGACGCCTGCAATCGGCTCGTCGAGGCAGTAGAGCTTTGCGCGGCGGCTCATCGTGAGGATGAGCTGGACTTTCTCTTTCGTTCCCTTCGACATCGTTTTCAAACGGTCCTTCGGGCTGATTTTTAAGGATTCCAGCATGGCATTGGCGCGGGACATGTCAAAGTCCTCAAAGAAATCGCTGTAATACGTTAAAAGATCCGAGACGCGCATCCAGCTGCCGAGATACATTTTATCCGGCAGATAGGAGACGATCCGTTTTGTCTCAATACCGGGATGATTTCCGGCGATGAGGACTTCACCCTCACTCGGGGTCAGCAGTCCGTTCAGCAGCTTTAAGAGCGTCGTCTTTCCGCTTCCGTTGGGTCCCAGCAGTCCGATAATTTTCCCAGAATCCAGGGAAAGGTTGAGATGATCGAGCGCGGTGTGGTTTCCGAAGCGCTTCGTCAGGTCTTTACACGTTACAAGTTCACTCATGATTTTTTTCCTCCTCAATCGTTTCGGCAAGTAGCTGCCGGATTTCCTCCGGGGTTATGCCGAGCTGTTTCATGTGGGCAACAAAAGCAGATACTTCTGCGGCGGCAAGTTCTTTTTGCATCTGATGAATCAACTCCTTATCTTCGGTAATAAAGCGTCCGCTGGTCCGCTGGGAATAGATCAGTCCGCTGCGTTCCAGTTCGGAAAGCGCTTTCTGCATTGTGTTCGGGTTGACGGCGGCCTCCTGCGCGAGATCGCGGACGGACGGAAGCTTATCGCCCGGCTGATAGCGCCCGGTGATGACGTCCATCTGTACCCGCTCGATGATCTGCAGATAGATCGGCCGCGAGGAATCAAGATTCCATGGCATATGGCATTCACTCCTTTTGTACTACTGTATTAATTTGATAGTACAATCATACAATCGTTTTATGGATTTGTCAAGAAAATTAAGAAAAAATTTTAGATTTAGAGGTTAAATTGTGGTAAACTAAGCGTAAGTGCGGCACATTAGTATTAGAAGAAAAACCGCAGAAATGGTTCCGTCTAAAGAGATGGATGAAGGGAGAAATATGGCAGAAATTAAACTGAAAAAAAGAGAAGAGATGGATCCGGCGTACTGCTGGGATCTTTCGAGTTTGTTTGGTAGTGATGAAGAATTTGAGAAAACAGAGCAGGAGCTTGCGAAGAAAATAGAAGCGTTCCGCGCAAAACAGGGAACAATGAAAGAGAGTGCAGAAGCGCTGTATGACGTTCTTTCCGGTCTGGATGACATCAGCCGCGTCTTTTCCAGCCTGTATGTCTATGCAAGCCAGAAATATCACCAGGATATGGGAAATCAGAAGTATCAGGGCTATGCCGGAAAGATGGACAGCATGATGGCTGTTCTTGCGGATGCCTCTTCTTTCGTAGAGCCGGAGATCCTCGAGCTTGACGAGGAGACGGTTACAGAATTTGAAAAAGCATATGAGCCGCTCCGTCTGTACGATCGCATATTAAAAGAAAACTTCCGCAAGAAAGAGCACATTCTCTCGCCGGAGATGGAGGCGGTTCTTGCAAAAGCCGGAGAGATGGCATCCAGCCCGGATCAGATTTTCTCGGCATTTTCGAACGCAGACCTCAGATTCCAGCCGGTCACGGATGAAGAGGAAAATCAGGTTCCACTGAGCCACGGCACCTTCGTCGGATTTTTACAGTCGAAGGACCGCCGGGTCAGAAAAGAAGCGTTTGAGAAGTATTATGCGGAGTATGAAAAACACAAAAACATGCTCGCCGCAACGTTCGGTGCCAATCTGAAACAGGCCGCATTCTTTGCAGATGTAAGAAAATATCCATCTGCACTGGCTGCATCGCTGGATGGCGGAAATATCCCGGTTTCGGTTTACGACAAGCTGCTCGAGGCGATTCATGCAAAAATGCCGGCGATGTACCGCTACGTGGCACTGCGTAAGAAGCTGCTCGGTGTGGATGAACTTCATATGTATGATGTTTACGTTTCTCTGACGAAAGAGTACGAGCAGAAATATACGTATGAGCAGGCGATCGAGATCGTGAAGAAAGCGCTTGCCGTGCTCGGGGATGATTATGTGGCACTGCTGGACAAGGGCTTTTCGGAGCGCTGGGTGGATGTTTATGAGAACGAAGGAAAAAAGAGCGGTGCTTACTCCTGGGGTTCTTACGATTCCCATCCGTATGTGCTGATGAGCTTTAACGGAAATATCGATTCGGTCTTCACACTGGCGCATGAGATGGGCCATTCGCTGCATTCCTGGTATTCGAACCATACACAGCCGTTTACGTATGCGGAGTACCGCCTCTTTGTCGCTGAGGTGGCATCAACCTGCAACGAGGCACTGCTGATCCGCTATCTGCTGAAGCATGCGAAAGAAAAAGAGGAGAAGATTTTCCTGCTGAATTATTTCCTGGATCAGTTTAAGGGAACGGTGTTCCGCCAGACGATGTTTGCGGAGTTTGAGAAGCGGATTCATGAGAAGATGGCAGAGGAAGGCACGCTGACGGCGGACGGTATTTCGGAGCTGTATCTGTCGATCAACAAGGAGTATTTCGGACCGGATATGATTTCGGATCCGCAGATCGCGCTGGAATGGGCGAGAATTCCGCATTTTTATACACCGTTCTATGTATATCAGTATGCAACGGGATTTTCGGCGGCGATTGCGATCAGCAGCAAGATCCTGGCAGGGGAGCCGGGTATCGTGGAGAAGTACAAACAGTTCTTAAGCGGCGGCTGCTCGATGGATCCGATCGACCTTTTGAAGATCTGCGGCGTCGATATGACGAAGCCGGAGCCTGTGGAAGAGGCGCTGGATGTGTTTGCTTCTTATGTGGAGGAGTTGGAGAAGCTGACCGCGGAAGCGTAAGCACAGGTTTTAAAGTTGCATAAATTTGATGGGAAATATGTGTGAAAAATATACAAAATTTGGCGCGTTTTTCCCTTGAAAAAGTTTTTGGATATGTTACAATATTATTACAGAGTAAAAATGGATGAGCTGGAAATTGAAAAATATTTGCGATTAAGAGGGAGAATTTCCGTATTTCTGTCGAATGCGGAAGATTAAACGTAAATTTTTCGGAATGCGGCTTTGCTCCTGTAAAAATGGGGAGCGGGCCGCGGCCGGCTATGAAAGAAATATTACTGTTCATTCAGCAGTGAACTGTAACAAAAACAGACGGATAGCAGATGAAGTAAGGGTGAGAGTATGAATTTATATGAGGCTATTTTTGTTAGAAAATCAGTAAGGAATTATTGTTTTGATACGCTTCCGCCGCAGACTTTGGATAAGATTTGGGAGCATTATAAGGAGATGCCGGCACTGTTTTCGGGCATCGGTGTGGATATGGCGATTCTGGACAACAGAAAAGGGCAGGAGAGAATGCTCAGTATGTTCAGTGTGAAGGCACCGTATTATATGGCTTTTTATTCGGAGGAGTCAGAACGATATCTGATGAACGTGGGTTATATTATGGAACAGATGGTGCTGTATCTGTGCAGTATCGGACTGGGAACCTGCTTTATCGGAAGTAATCGTGTGAAAAAGGCGGAGCTTGAGAAGAACGGAAAGCGGCTGGTGGGGATCGTCGCTTTTGGTAAGAGTCATGGTTCGCATACGAGACGGCAAAGTGAAGCAAAGAGACTGCCGCTGGAGGATCTTTGTGTGTTCAAAGAGGTGCCGCGGCAGTGGATGACGCAGATGCTGGAAGCGGCGAGACTGTCGCCATCCAGTATGAACAGCCAGCCGTGGAGATTTGTGGTGTATGATAACAGGATTCATATTTTCTCGAAGAAGCACAGTGTGGAGAAGCTTCGGAAGTGGGATGAGGTGAATTTCGGGATTATGTTTGCAAATATGATGGTGGCAGCAGAGGAGCTGTGGCTGGATGTTGACCTGATCAGACTCGGGGATATTTCGCAGAAAAACTTCTCAAATAATCAGTATGTGCTGAGCGCGATTCTGAAGGCGTAGAGGTGAATACGGACGACCTCGCGTGGCTTCGTACCTGCGGTGCAGCGGGCGAGAAAAAGAGGGCGGAACTTGTGGCGCGGAAGGGGCCCGGAAAAATGAGAATCAACGCAATTCGTCAGGAAACCTGATGGTTTCCCGACTCAGTGCGTTTTGACCTCTGGTATTGTGCACCAGAGGTCATCCCATTTTTCCGGGCCCCTTCTGCGCTCACAGTTCTTGCCCTCTTTTTCTATGCCCGCTGCACCGCAGGTACGAAGCCACGCGAGGTCTGACGGTGGGGACGGGGGTAAAGCGTCTGGATCCGCCAGGAGGCGGATCGGCGTGAGCATGTGGGGTTGGGAGGACGGATGGAAAGGAGTCTGGATTCGTCAGGAGGGTGGTTCGGTGTGAATTTGTGGGGGGAAGACAGCTGTGCGGGTGTCTGATGGAGAGCGAAAATTGAGGGAATCGTAGATACTTTTGATTTTTTTTGAAAAAAATTGAAAATAGGTATTGACAAATGAGGGGAGTTCCTGTATAGTATCATTTGTAAGGTGCAGCGAGCACTTAGCAAGATAAAAATTAATAAATGCGCGAGTGGCTCAGGGGTGGAGTACAACCTTGCCAAGGTTGGGGTCGCGGGTTCGAATCCCGTCTCGCGCTCTACTGGAAACCGGAATGTGTAAGCATTCCGGTTTTTGCGTTGTGGAAAAATAGATGAAAAAGAAATCTTATTTTTAAAACTTAAGAATATTGCATTTTAAATTTTCATATGCTATAATGCCGATAGGCAATGAAATGAATGGCTTGCAAAGTCAACAAAAGCCCCACGAGCTGCAACTCGTGGGGCTTTCTGTGCCTTTTGGGCAAGGCGGCTTAAACCTTAGGCTGGCTGCCAGTTATTTCTTACCGTCCAGCCATTTGCAGATATAGTAGGCTACTATACTTGCCATAACGGAAAGAAAAAATGAAATGAATAGTTCTTGCACTGTCAACCCTCCCTTCTCTGCCTGTCTGGGAGTGGCAACGTTCATTGGTATAACATACAATTCTTATTTCTAAAATAAAAAAATTCCCTGTTTTTATAAAAATTCAAGGCTTCGAAAAAAAAGTTCTTGCCCGGTAGTTACTACCGTACGGTATGCTAAGGATAACAAAGCAAATCAGCGAAAGGGGAATGTAGTATGAACATTACGATGGAGAATTTTAAAACCGCAAAGTATGATGTGTTTTCTATTTTTGATGACCGCTGGGGTTTGTGTACTGCGGGTACGCCAAGGGAGTATAATACGATGACGATCGGATGGGGTACGATGGGGACGATCTGGGGACCGCCAAAGAAAGGAAAGCAGATCATTACCGTATTTATCCGGGAAAGCCGCCGGACGCATCAGATTCTGCAGAAGGAAGACGAGTTTACGGTCTGCTTTTTTCCAGAGAAATATCGGAAGGATCTTGGAATCCTGGGATCAAAATCGGGAAATGATGTGCCGGATAAGATCAGTCTGACCAGTCTGACACCGAAGATGCTGGGAAATGCGGTTGGATTTGAAGAGGCAGAGCTGACCTTTGTCTGCAAAAAAATCTATGCGGTCAGAATGGAGAAAGAAGATCTGCCGGAATTTACGCGCGATACTTTATATAAAGATGGCGATCTCCATTATCTGTATATGGGCGAGATTGAAGATGTCTTTGGCATGATTGAGGAATGAAACAGGAAAATTGGCGTGATGTATCAGTATTTCTTATCACAATCTTGTATATACTGCACCGGGCAGAAAGGCATCAGACTGCGTGAAATGCGGAAAATGTGAGAAAGTATGTCTGCAGCACCTGCAGATCAGAAACCTGCTGGAGGATGTGGTGAAAGAGTTTGAAGCGGAGCGTGCTTGAAAAAATTTCCGAAATTTACAAAAAGTACATCTGATCAGGGAGTAACCTGATCAGATGTACTTTTTTGTACGCAGTATATCAGAGTTTGATCCAAGGGGACCATTCTGCTGCAGAATAATTGGATTAATAGTTGGCTTTATAAGAATTTCTCTTTTCCGCCGTTACGCGGTGCATCCGCTCTGCCATTACAACCATCAGAATCAAAATGGCCATCAGGAATACCGGATACAGTCCGAAGGAAATATGCTGGCCGAGAACACCGAAAACCGGCGGCATCAGGCAGGTTCCGACGTAAGCAAAGGCCATCTGGATGCCGATGATTCCCTGGCTTAAGTCGGCACCGAAGTTTGCCGGTGTCTCGTGAATGATGGAAGGATAAATCGGCGCACAGCCAAGTCCGATCAGGATCAGGCCGATAAAAAGAAGGGAATCGCCAAGCGGCAGCAGCATCAGAATCGCACCAACGGCGATGAAAAACTGTCCCAGACGAATCATATTCTGATCGTTCAGCTTCATGGTAACGAAACCGCAGATAAAACGTCCGATGGTAATACCAATGTAAAACAGGCTGGCCCAGCTTGCGGCACGCTGTGCATCAATACCGCGGAACAGCGTACAATAACTTGCAGCCCACATGCCAGCAGTAGATTCCACTGCACAGTAACAGAAAAAGCAGATCAGCACCTCTTTGACACCAGGAACACGGATCAGACTGGAAAAACTCCGCTCCGCCGGAACAGAGGTATCCTCTTCGGCAGCTCCGGCAGGTTTCTGCCAAAGAGGAAGGCTTAAGAACAAAACCAATGTCAGCACAATCTGGAAAATGGAAATGATGAGATATCCTTTGTTCCAGTTCAGGTGACTGATTGCCCAGCTCATCACAACAGGGCCGGTACTGCAGCCAACACCCCACATGCAGTGCAGCCAGCTCATATGGCGCGCCTTATAATGAAGCGCAACGTAGTTATTCAAAGCGGCATCGACGCTTCCGGCGCCGAGACCGTAGGGAATTCCCCAGAGGCACAGGGCCCAGAAAGAATGGCTGATGGAAAAACCAAACAGTGCCACAGCGGTTGTCAGAACACTGACAGCGGTGACCTTTCCGGTGCCAAACCGTGTGTTCAGCCGGTCACTGTTCAGACTGGAAACAATTGTTCCGGCAGAGATAATCATGGAAATGATACCGGCTGCGGAAACGGAAGTTCCAAGTTCCTGGTACATGACCGGCCACGCAGAGCCAAGCAGGGAATCCGGCAGTCCAAGACTGATGAATGCCAGATAAATGACAGGCAGCAAAAGTGAAACCATAGTAAAACCCTCCTAATAAAAAAATCATCGTAAGAAATCAGAAAAAAGAAAAGATATGCTTATTTCGGATTTCTGCAGATAGCAAGCAGGTACAGAAAATTTTCGTTAAGTTTAACGCAGAACCTCTGTACGCAATAATTTCAAGGTATCATACTTGAAAAAAAGAATCAATACTTTCTTTTCAGAAAACAAAAAAAGCGATATAGTAGAAGAAAGAAAATTCTTTCCCAAAAGCAAAGCGTGTTTGAAAAACATTTCTGCAGTTTGCAAAAAGCCTTTTTCAAATATGCTTCAGGAAAGAAATAAAAAACGAAACAAATAAAACGAGAGGGAGGCATATGGAAACAAGAGTACTTCGCTATTTTCTTGCCATAGCACGGGAAGAAAACATCAGCCGTGCGGCAGAGGTCCTGCATATCACGCAGCCAACCCTAAGCCGTCAGCTGTCCCAGATGGAAGAAGAACTGGGGGTAATCCTGTTTGAACGGGGAACTAGGAGAATCCGGCTGACAGATGCGGGGGTCCTGCTGCGCCGCAGGGCAGAAGAAATTATCGGGCTGATTGATAAGACAGAAAAAGAACTGGCAGAGCAGGAAGCACTGATCGACGGACGTGTGACAATCGGATGCGGAGAGACAAGGTCTGTGAATGTTCTGGCAGATCTGATCGAAACTTTCAGCCAAAAATATCCGAACGTGACGTTCGATCTGGTGACGGGAACCGCAGATGTATTGAAGGAGCAGATGGATCGTGGTCTGATGGATGTTGCACTGCTTCTGGAGCCGGTTGATGTGGGAAAATATGAGTTTGTGCGTCTGAAAGAAGGGGAGCGGCAGCAGGTGCTGATGCGTCCGGATGATCCGCTGGCACAAAAAGAAGTCGTACATCCGGAAGATTTAAAAGATCTTCCGCTGATTCTGCCAAGAAGACAGGATGTGCAAAATGAAATTACCAACTGGTTCGGAGCATATTATCAGAAGCTGAACATCCGATTTACCTGTAATATGCCGACAAATGGAGCAAAAATGGTTCGGAAGGGACTCGGTTATCTGATTACGGTGCAGGGCGTTTCCGAGCTATGGAAGGAAGAAGAGATTGTCGGACGATTCTTAGATCCGCCGATCATCTGCCGCAGTGTGTTTACCTGGAAAAGGGAACAGCCATTCAGCCTTGCTGCGACGAAGTTTATCGATCATATCCGGGAAAATTTGTGAAAACAGCCAGAAAATGATTTATTAATGTAAGTTATTTTTGTAATCTAATTTATTAGAAAAACTTTACAATCCGGGAAAAATCGTGTTACACTATAACAGGACAGAGCGTATGTGTAAAGAAAAACTGTGGAAACAGGGCAACCGCCCGAATTGCATATGCGTTTCGTATGATAAGGGAGAAAAAATACAAAAGAGAGGTAAACGACAAATGGGAGGCTTTTTTGGAGTTGCATCAAGAAAAGACTGTACACTGGAACTGTTTTATGGAGTAGACTATCACTCACATCTCGGAACAAGAAGAGGCGGTATGGCGACATACGGAGCAAATGGCTTTTCACGTGCTATCCACAACATTGAAAATTCACCGTTCCGTACAAAATTTGAGCGTGATGTGGAAGAAATGGAGGGAAACCTCGGCATTGGCTGCATTTCCGACTATGAACCGCAGCCGCTTTTGATCCAGTCACACCTTGGAAGCTTTGCGATTACCACGGTTGGAAAAATCAACAACATGGATCAGCTTTTAAAAGAGGTTTACGGCAACGGCCGCACCCATTTCCAGGAGATGAGCACCGGTCAGATCAATGCGACCGAACTTGCGGCATCTCTGATCTGCAGTGAAAAGACGATTCCGGAGGGCATCCGCCATCTGCAGGATGTTGTTGACGGTTCCATGACGCTGTTGCTGCTGACAAAAGACGGCATCTACGCTGCGCGCGATAAAAAAGGCCGCACCCCGCTTGTTATTGGAAAGAAAGAGGGAGCGTACTGCGCATCCTTTGAAAATTTTGCATATCTGAACCTGGGTTACACGGATTACCATGAACTCGGACCGGGTGAGATTGACTTTATTACGCCGGAGAGCGTCGAGATGCTCGTGCCGCCGCAGGAGGAGATGAAGATCTGTTCCTTCCTGTGGGTTTACTATGGTTACCCGACTGCGTCCTATGAGGGGATCAATGTAGAGGAGATGAGGTATCACTGCGGTGCCATGCTTGCCAAACGTGATGCGGGAAGCAATGTCCACCCGGATCTCATTGCAGGCGTGCCGGATTCCGGAATTGCCCATGCAATCGGCTATGCGAATGAGTCCAAGGTTCCGTTTGCAAGACCATTCATCAAATATACCCCGACCTGGCCACGCTCCTTTATGCCGACAAATCAGGAACAGAGAAATCTGATTGCCCGAATGAAGCTGATCCCGGTGCAGGCACTGATCGATCAGAAAAAACTGCTGCTGATCGACGACTCCATCGTGCGCGGTACGCAGCTCCGTGAGACAACGGAATTTTTATATCAGAGCGGTGCAAAAGAAGTTCATGTCCGCCCGGCGTGCCCGCCGCTGTTGTATGGCTGCAAATTCCTGAATTTCTCCCGGTCCAAATCGGAGCTGGATCTGATCACAAGACGGATTATTCTGGAAAAAGAGGGAGAAAACGCAGAGAAAGTACTGGAAGAGTATGCAGATCCGAAGAGTGACCGCTACGAGTCCATGTGCCAGGAAATCTGCCGCCGTCAGAATTTCACCAGCCTCAGGTATCACCGTCTGGACGATCTGGTAGAGTCGATCGGACTGCCGAAATGCAAAATGTGTACCTATTGCTTTGACGGAAAAGAATAAACAGGTTATAATGGTTTTTAAACAGGCCAGCTGACAGAAAAATAAGAGTCTGTCGGCTGGCTTTTTTCTGTAGGAAAAAGAAGAAAAATATATTGGAGGCTTACCTATGGGAATTAGTATTCTGATTGTAGATGATGATAAGCTTCTGGTGGAAAAGCTGGAAGAAACCGTCAACTGGAGCGGAATTGGAATTGATATGGTATTTACGGCAAACAACATCCGTCAGGCGCAAAAGCTGCTGGAAGAGTATCCGATTGAAATGCTGCTGTGTGACATTGATATGCCGCAGGGGAACGGGCTGGAGCTTCTGGAATGGATCCGGTACAAAAAGCTGGATATCGAATGTACCTTTCTGAGCAGCTATGCAAATTTCGCGTATGCGCAGATGGCGCTGAAGCTGTCATCAAGGGAATATCTGTTAAAACCGATTTCCAATGCGGATCTGGAAACAGCGCTGCGCAGAATTGTCGGGATTGTGCAGGAAAAACAGCAGAAACAGAAGAAACAGGAGAAAAAAGGAGAGAATGAAAAGCAATTCTGGGAGGATCTTCTGGTTCAGTGTCTGCAGGAGGAGTATTGGATTGAAAGGGCAAAAAAGAGCGGATATTGTACTCCGGATGAGACCTTCCGTCTGATTCTGCTGCGGGTACTGGAAATTCCGGATAAGGAACATTATAAAAAAGAGATCAGTTTATATAATTTTGTGATTACAAATGTTCTGACGGAATATGTGGAAACAACAGAAATGCAACTGGAAACCGTGGTACATGTCAGTGATCTGGAATGGGCAGTTGTGTTGCGAAATCACGGAAGTGCGATGGGAACGCAGAAGGAACTGGCAGGACTGCGGACCTGTCTGGCGGGCGCGTTTCCGGCAAGATTCTGCATGTACATGGGAAAACCGGCGGTATTGGATGAGATTTCAAAGAGCCGCGATCAGCTCGAAGAGATGGAAAAGTATGTAGTGCCGGATGAAACAGGGATTCTGTATGAGACACGCTGGTCTTTCGTAGAGCGCGATTATCAGGAAGTGCCGTGGAAAACGTATCTGGCTGAGATGGAGCGATCCGATTCCCTTGCGGCTGTGCGGGAAAAGCTGCAGGAATATCTGAGAAAGCGTGAGAAAAGCGGCGGTCTGCGAAAAGATTTCACAAGTCGTTTTTTTGAAGAAATGATACAGAATATATATGTTTATTTAAAAGAAAGCAATATCGTTTTCGGACAGATTTTTGACAGTGAAGAGTATGAAACGAAACGGAGAGAGGCGGTTCTCTCTGTGGTAGGTGCCCATGCGTTCATCGATTATCTGTTTGATGTGCTGGAAGGTCAGAAAAAGAACGAATCCCGCAGTGACAATGTGGTGGAGCAGCTAAAAGACTATATCGAACAGAATCTGAACGAGGATCTTTCAAGATCCGTGCTTGCAGGAAAAGTGTTCCTCTCAGAGGACTACGTTTCCAAAATTTTTATGAAAACAACGGGAATGTCGCTTCCGAATTATATTGCTGAGCGGCGCATTGAGCGGGCAAAGGAGTATTTGCGCAGTTCATCGCTTCCGATTAGCAAAATTGCGATGGAAGTCGGCTATGGAAATTTTTCTTATTTCAGTAAAACGTTCCGAGAGCTGGTCGGATGTACACCAAATGAGTACCGGAGCAGACAAAAATAACAAAAAAACGATGTCAATAACAAAAAAACGTTCTGATTAAAAAAGAGATGTGAAAAGACATCTCTTTTTTAATATACAGACTGCCGGAAAATGATAGAAAAACGCCCCCTTTTTTGTATAATATGTTCATTGGTTGAAACGAGAGCATGAAAAAGAAAAATTGTAACGATTCAGAGCCATTTGAAATGGAAGAAAAATCGCGATGGGACTCTGAACAGTTACGAAAAATTTAAAGGAAAGAAGGGATGATATGTGAGCGCCAACCATAGTAAAACCAAAAAGAAGAGTTCCATAGGATTTGTAGAGGGAGTGAGAAGAAGCAGGCCATTATACTTACTGATGATTCCTTCCATCATCATTTTTGCACTGTTTACGTACTATCCAATGTACGGAATTGTGATTGCATTTAAAAACTTTACACCTGCGGATGGAATTATGGGAAGCAGCTGGGCTGGACTGAAATACTTCAAACAGTACTTTAACTCCTATCAGTTCGGTCTGACCATCAAAAACACAATCATCATCAGTCTTTATACCATCGCGGTAACATTCCCGCTCCCTGTTATCATGGGACTGCTGGTTAACCAGATGAAGGCACAGAAATTTAAAAAGTTCTTCCAGGTATCAACCTACCTGCCGCACTTCATCTCTACCGTTGTTATGGCCGGAATGCTGATCCTGTTCCTCTCCCCGAGTACAGGTATTATCGCAAAGCTGGTCGGGCTGCTTGGATTCAAGCTCCCGAACCTGATGGGAAGCGCAAAAGCATTCCCACACATTTATGTATGGTCTGAGGCATGGCAGCATGTAGGATGGGACAGTATCCTCTATATCGCAACACTTTCCTCTGTAGACCCGACCCTGTATGAAGCGGCAACGATGGACGGCGCCAACAAATGGCATAAAATGATCCACATCGATGTTCCGGCTCTGCTGCCGACGGCAACCATCATGTTTATCATGAGAATGGGAAGCGTCATGAGCGTTGGATTTGAGAAGGTTTACCTGCTGCAGAATACACTGAACAGTACCTCAAGTGAGATCATTTCCACCTATGTGTATAAGATGGGTCTTGTGAGCAGCCAGTACAGCCTTTCCGCTGCAATTGGCCTGTTTAACAACATTATCAACCTGGTTCTTCTTCTGGCAGTCAACTTCCTTTCCAGTAAAATGAGTGATACCTCACTGATCTGACAGAATTTTGAGCCTACATAGGAATGGAGAGCAAAAATATGAGTAAAGCAAAAGCAGTATCAACAAATAAAGTAAAGAAATCCAGAGAAGACTGGATTTTCGATATCATCCTGTATACGATCGGCGTGCTTCTGATCATCATTACCCTGTATCCGATGTACTTCATCGTCATTGCATCGTTCAGTGATCCGGCAGCCGTATCCAACGGACAGATTATGTTCTTTCCAAAAGGAGTTAACTTCAAAGGGTATAAGCAGCTGGCGAGCTACGCAAAGCTGTGGACCGGCTACCGGAATACGATTGCTTACGTAATTATGGGAACGCTTGTGACACTCGTTGTCAATATTCCGGCTTCCTACGCGCTTTCCAGAAAGCATTTATATGGAAGAAGATTTTTCACAGCATTTTACCTGATCCCGATGTTCTTCACCGGCGGTCTGATCCCAACCTACCTGGCAGTACAGAGATTTCATCTGCTGGACACCTTCTGGGTTATGGTTGTTCCGTTCTCCGTTGTAACGTATTACATCATCGTAGGACGAACGTTCTTCAACAACAGTATCCCGGAGGATCTCTGGGAGGCGGCGCAGCTCGATGGATGTGGATACCTTGGATTCTTCTTCAAGATTGTGCTTCCGCTTTCCAAAGCTGTTATCGCTGTTATTGCTCTGTGGGCAGCAGTAGGACAGTGGAACTCCTACTTTAATGCATTGATTTATATTCGAAGCGAAAGTCTGCAGCCGCTGCAGATTGTCCTTCGAAGCATTCTGGTCGGCAATCAGACCATGAGTGCCATGAGTACCGGCGCTGCAGCCGTTGAGGCAAAGCAGATGGCCGACCTCATCAAATACGCGATCATCGTGGTTTCCTCCGCGCCGATCATGTGTATGTACCCGTTAGTGCAGAAATACTTCAATCAGGGTGTTATGCTCGGATCACTAAAAGGCTGATCCTGCGGACAGGAGAGAAGTATTGCAAATAAAAAATCATAAAGGAGAGATGATGATGCGAAAGAAAACAAAAATGGCCTGGAGCGTTGCTCTTTCGGCCGCAATGGCAGCTGGACTGCTTGCAGGATGTGGAAGTAATGGAGGAACGGAAAGTATGAGTGGAAGTACTGCAGCAAGTTCTGCAAAGACAGAATCTTCTGTCGGCGATACAGCAGATACCAGTGACCGCCCAACCTACAAAATTGCAACGGTAAGATGGACCGATACCTGGCCGACCGATTTCCTGAAGGAAGGAGTCATGAAGGAAATCGAGGACAAGATGAATATCAACATCGACTGGCAGGTTTATTACAACAGTGACTGGTCCGAGCAGAAATCTCTGCTGCTGGCTTCCGGAGACCTCCCGGATGCATTTCTTGGCTCCATCTGCTTAACACAGGCAGATATGGCACAGAACAAATCGGCATTCCTGGATCTGACAGATCTGATTGAAAAAGATATGCCAAACCTGAAAGCAGCCTTTGAGGCTGATCCGGAACTGAAAGCAGTCTGCACCAGCCGTGACGGAAGAATCTACAGCTTACCGAAGAAGCTTCCGCTTCGTCCGAAGGTTTGCGGCGATGTTATGTGCATCAACCAGGAATGGCTGGATAACTTAGGACTGGAAACTCCGAAGACCTATAAAGAACTGGAAGAGGTTCTTGTTAAATTTGCGACAGAAGATGCTGACGGCGATGGCGATCCAACCAATGAGATCGGTATCACAAATTCAGCAGGCAGCGGACTGTTAAGCGGTGATCTGCGCCACATCCTTTCACCGTTCGGAACCATGGTAAGCCGTGATGGAAACTACATGGGACTGAATGGCGAAGGAAAACCGGTCTTCATGCCGATGGAAGAAAACTATAAAGAAGCAGTAAAATGGATGCGTCAGTTATGGGAAGAGGGCGTTGTTGACCCTGAGTACTTCACACAGGATGGCTCCATGAAGACAGCAAAACAGCAGGCAGATGGAGGTTCTCAGGTAGGTCTTATCTTTGGATGGACTGCAGATGCTGAGGTTGGCCCGAACGTAGATCAGTTTAAGACCCTTGAGGCAGTAGAAGGCTACGATGGAAACCACTACGTAGAAGCAGCAACCAATTACCTTGATATCTCCGATCGTGAGCTCATGATCTCCAAAGACTGTAAAGATCCTGACACCCTGCTGAAATGGGCGGATGAATTTTACACCGATCTTGCATCGTTACAGACCTTCTATGGTACGATCGGAAGCCAGATCACAGACAATGGCGACGGAACCTACAATGTAGATGTACCAAGCGATGGATCTTCTCTGGATACTTCCGCATGGTCCAACTCCTTACGTGACTTCGGACCAAAATACATGAACGAGGATTTCTATGACAAAGTTTCTCTTCCGGAAGATCAGGGTGATGGTATCAAACTGGCAGACGATGCAATCAACGAGAAATATGTTGATACTGAGAAAAACTGCGGATTCCCGATGGTTCAGTATACCGACGAAGACCTTTCCAGAATCACTGCAATCGGAACCGATATCTACAAATACGTAGAAGCACAGTATGCTCACTGGGTAGTAGACGGCGGCATCGATGATGAATGGGATTCCTACATCGATCAGCTGAAAGCTATGGGTATTGATGAGTTCCTCCAGATTCAGACAGATGCTTACAATGCATATAAAGAAAATCTGGCAAAATAAACAGAAAAAATATTACCTGTAAGAAGCAGGCGTTGATCCGGCGGGTCAATGTCTGAAGTGCAAAACAGCAGGAGAAACGGCAGGCCAGAAATGACCTGCCGTTTTTGACAAAAGGAGGATTTTTACATGTTTTGGGAAAAAGAGGGTAAGTTAATTTATTCTTACGATGGCGAGACCGTCTGCATCGAAGCGTGGGGAAAAGATGCACTGCGTGTGCGCGCGACAAAAAATCGAAGCTTTACCGGCCGCGACTGGGCGCTGGAAGCAAAGGACGCGCATGCGGGAGAGGTTGAAATCTTTGAGGATCCATCAGCAAAAGGCGGAGCCTTTGCCAATATGTACGAGGGAACGGATACTTCCTACGGAAAAATCACAAATGGAAAGCTTCATGCAGTGATCGATTCCGGCAGCGTCATTACGTTCTATCATGAGGATGGAAGAGTTCTGTTAAAGGAGCATTTCCGCCGTCTGCGCGATGAGGAAAGCATGCCGCTCAACATCATGGGACGCGAGTACAGCAACGGCGTCGGGGATAATTTCCGTATTGTAGCGCGGTTTGTAGCAAGAAAAGGAGAGAAAATCTTCGGAATGGGACAGTATCAGCAGCATGAGCTGGATCTGAAGGGCTGTATGCTGGAGCTGGCACAGAGAAACTCACAGGTCAGTGTTCCGTTCTATCTTTCCAGTATCGGCTACGGCTTCTTATGGAACAATCCGGGCGTCGGACAGGTGATGTTTGCGAATAATGGAACGGAATGGGTAACGGAATCCGGGAAAGAAATCGATTATCTTGTGATTGCAGGTGATACGCCTGCCGAGATCGAGGAGAATTATATGACGCTGACCGGAAAACCGCCGATGATGCCGGAATATGGCATGGGCTTCTGGCAGTGTAAGCTCCGCTACTGGAATCAGGAACAGCTTCTGTCTGTAGCAAGAAAATACAAAGAGCTTGGCGTACCGCTTGATGTGATTGTCGTCGATTTCTTCCACTGGACGAAGCAGGGCGAGTTCAAATTTGATCCGAAATACTGGCCGGATGTGCCGGGCATGTGCCGCGAATTAAAGGAGATGGGAATTCAGGTTGTTGTGTCGGTATGGCCGACCGTTGACATTTATTCCGAAAACTTCGAGGAGATGAAAGAGAAGGGCTATCTGGTTCGCACGGAGCACGGTGTACCGCTGACGATGCTCTGCGGCGGAAATGAAGTTTTCTTCGATGCGACTAACCCGGATGCAAGAACATATGTCTGGGAGAAGATCAAGAAAAATTATTATGATCAGGGTGCCAAGCTCTTCTGGCTGGATGTGGCAGAGCCGGAATACAGCGTTTATGATTTCAAGAACTACCGTTATCAGCTCGGAAGCGTACAGGAGGTCGGAAATATTTATCCGAAATATTATCTGAAAGCGTTCTATGACGGCATGACGGCAGAAGGCGATACCATGCCGATCAGCCTGATCCGTTCTGCCTGGGCAGGCAGCGCGAAATATGGTGCACTCGTATGGTCAGGCGATATTGTAAGTACCTTCGAGTGCTTCCGGCGCCAGGTACAGGCAGGTCTTAACATGGCAATTGCCGGTATTCCGTGGTGGACCACTGATATCGGCGGCTTCCACGGCGCAAGAACCGATGACCCGGATTTCCATCGTCTGTACATCCGCTGGTTTGAGTACGGATGCTTCTGCCCTGTCATGCGTCTGCACGGAAACCGCAACCCACAGGAGGGCTACGGTGCAGAACAGATCGGATCCGGCAGTGACAATGAGATCTGGAGCTTTAGCGATGAGGCATACGAGATTTCAAAGAAATACATTTTCCTGCGTGAGCGCCTGAGAGATTATATCCGGGTACAGATGAAGAAAGCACATAAGGACGGAACCCCGGTGATGCGGCCTGTTTTCTATGATTTCCCGACAGATTCGGAAAGCTGGAATGTGGAGGACGCTTATCTGTTCGGACCGGATCTCTATGTTGCACCTGTGATGGAGGATCACGTAATGGAGCGCGAGGTTTATCTTCCGGCCGGAACGGCATGGTTTAACGCATGGACCGGAGAGAAGTATGAGGGAGGACAGAAGGTAACGGTTGCTGCTCCGATGGATATTATTCCGGTATTCGTAAAAGAAGGAGCGGATGCAGAAAAGCTGCTGAACATTTTCTCTGAATAAGAGAATGTTACCGCTCACCGGTACCAGGCGAACGGTAACAAAGAATCATGTTCTCACCATGTAAAGCACGGACTCTGCATGGACAAAGCCCAAAAATGTGATATAATGGGCTGTGTTACAAAGAACATAGTTGCAAATATATTCCGTGAGTGTAAAAGGACTGCCGGAGCTGCGCGGTAAGGTGCGGCGTCCGGCAGTTGCTCTGAAGACAGAAAAAAAGAGGGGTGGATGCGCTTATGAATCTCTGGCAGAAAGGAAAACGAAGGATGCTGCGCAGCGTTCGAATACGCAGTTTGAAGGATACGTCCCTGCGGCTTGGAACTCCGGTTTTTCTGGTCCTGATGGGGCTTATTGTCTGCCTGCTCTGGGGCGTTTGGGAAAACCGCAAGCTGGCAGATAAATATATTGCCGATACGGCAAAGCTCTATGTCGATCAGATCAACAGTGATATGTCGCAGATCAACAGTGAACTGATCTATCTGCTGGATTCTGACAGCAACATCAAAGAAATCCCGGATCAGATAACATCGACAGATGCTCAGTATTATGAAATGGAGCAGACGCTGCGGGAGCGAAACCGTGTGCTGAAAATCCGTTACCATGAGGTACAGACCTTCTTCGTCTACGGTCAGAAAGCCAATGTTCTGATTACGGACAGCGGAACTATGTTTACCGAGAGTAAGGGAATGACAACGCTGAATCAGATGCTGATGTCCTATCTGCAGATTATGACATCAAAGGATTCGATCAGCACACAATGGACTGTGATTACGTTTGGCGACGACGACTATATTGTCGGCTGGTACGCGAAAAACAAAAAAGTTATCGGCTGCGTCATCAATCTGAATCTGATTTTCCGGACCATCCGCGCCAAAACAGAGGAGTATGATGTCATTCCGTTTATGGTAGATGCCAGAGGGCGCGTGATGACGCAGGCAGACACATCGGAAAAATATAAGAATGAGATTATCGATTTTTCCAAAGCGGGAAAGAAAAAGGAGAAAAATGCGACGGTCTATTCCTACCAGCTTGGCACGGTCGGAAAAATCAATCTTATGGTTCTTCCGGGAGGAGGTATTCTTGAGAATGTACTGATTATGCAGATTGCATTCGTCGTCCTGATCGCGGTTCTTCTGATTGTCTGCGCACTGGAAATTACAGCATATTACCACCGGATTCTGGAACCGCTGGAAAAATTCGGACAAAAACTGGAGGAGCTGGAAAAAGAACAGAGTCTGAATGACGATGGAAGCAACAATCTGTTAGAGTTGGAGTCTGTGAGCGGCAAATTCAAGGAACTGCTGCGGAAAATACAGGGATTGAAAATTGCAATCTACGAAAAAGAGCTTGCCGAACAGAAAGCCGAGCTGGAATACACGCAGGAACAGATCAAGCCGCATTTTTTCCTGAACTGCCTGAGCCTGATCCATGGCATTGCGGATAAGAATAACGAAGGCGAGATCGTTGAGATCACAACGGTGCTGTCCGACTATATGCGCTACATTTTCCAGGATTCCAAGAAGCAGCGCGATGTGGAGGAAGAGCTGGAACACATTGAGGCATATATCCGCATCCAGAAGCTGCGGTACGGAGAAGAAGCCTTTTCCTTTGAAGCAACGACGGATGGTGATATCGGAGAATGGAAGGTTCCGTCTCTTCTGCTACAGACACTGGTGGAAAACTCCGTGGTACACGGTGTATCCCTGGATCGGAAGAGTGAGATTTCTCTGTATCTGACAAATGAGACGTACGAGGACGGTGAGTACCTCTACATCTGTATTTCCGACACCGGAAACGGATTTTCGAAAGAGGCACTGGATGCAATCGAAAACGACACGCCTATCATCTACCACGGCCGTCACCATGTCGGCATCTCCAATATAAAACGCCGCCTGGCGCTGATGTACGGCGAACGGGCGAGCATTACGTGCTCCAATATGGATGAAAATTACGGAGCTGTCGTAGAGGTGCGGCTGCCGAAAACAGAATAAAGCGAAAAGAAAAAAGGCGGGAACCCGGAGAAACATAGAGGGTTCCCGCCTTTTTGCGTGAAAAAACTGCAGGAGCTTCCGGAACCTGATGGCTCCGGGAAGCTCCTGCAAAGGGGGAGATGATTCAAAAACTGTTTTCTGTATCAGATACGGGAAACTCCGTCATCGGTATAACGCTCATAGGAAGCGCCTTCGTATCCGACCATGCGGATGCTTTCCTCTTTGATATCCGGTACGGATTCTGCAAAATCGGCAACCGGGATTGCGCAGCCTTTGCGGATGAAGAGCGGAACCTCATTCAGAGCAACTTCTACATAGTGGATACCTTTCGGAAGAACCTCCTGGAACATGTTTCCGTTGCCGAGAAATTTTACAAACATCATTTCTTCTGGCAGATATACGTAACGGCCGATGGCATTCTGGGTGTAAACCGGTGCGATCATGATCTCATTACCGATCATCAACTGATCTTCTGTATTTCTTGCCAGCTTGTCATCCGGGTAAACGAAGGCAAGCGGTTTGAAGTACATATCATCGTTTAAAGCAGCCTTCATGTACTCGCTGTACAGATACGGAACGAGGCGGTAGCGGACGCCGATGACGTTGCGGAAGTCCTCGATATGCTCAAACTGGTAAGGTTCCTGCTCACGTGTTCCGAGTGCAGCATGGTTTCTCATCAGAGGAGTGAAAACACCAAGTGCCAGCCAGCGGAGCAGCAGGTCTCTTGTGGTATTTGCACCGAATCCGCCGAGGTCGGCTCCGGTATAGAGGAAACCGCACATGTTGAGGGACGGCATCATCTTCAGGTTCAGCAGGATGTGTGACCACCACGAGCAGTTGTCTCCGGTCCAGATTCCACCGTAACGGTGCATGCCGATGTAGGAAGAACGGGAGAACATCAGGATTCGCTTATCCGGGGAAATTCGTTCAAAAGCTTCACCGGCAGAACGTGTCATGTTGTAGCCAAACAGATTGTGTACCTTGTCATGGCGGACCTGTTCGCCGTTTACGTTGTGATAGAAGCGTTTATAGTCCTCATGGTTGTTTGCCAGTGCCTGAAGCTTTCCGCCTACCATGTAGTGCGGAACCTCCGGGTCACCTTCCACATATTTCTTTGCAGTCTCCTTGAAATCAGCAAGGCCTTCCTGGGAATAGAAGATGGATGGCTCGTTCATGTCATTCCAGAAGGCATCGATTCCCTTGGAAACGAGAACATCGTATTTGTCACCAAACCATTTTCTGGCATCTGCATTTAAGACATCCGGGAAATGAGTCCAGCCCGGCCATACAGTAGCTTCGAAGTAGGAGCCATCCTCACGGCGGCAGAAGTAGCCTTTTTCACAGCCCTCTTCGTAAATGTCATAACCCTCTTCGACTTTCACACCGGCATCGATGATCGGAACGAGATGGATCTTTTCTTTTTTCATATCCTGTACAAATCCCTCGAAATCCGGGAAACGTTCTTCATTTACGGTGAAGTCCTTGTAATCCTGCATGTAGTCAATATCCATGTAAACCATATCGAGCGGCACATGGTTTTCGCGGTATTTTTTCACTACCGTGCGGAAATCATCCTCTGTTTTGTAGCCCCAGCGGCTCTGACCGTAACCGAAAGCAAACTTCGGAGCAATGTAGCTGCGTCCGATGATGCCGCGGAACTGTTTTACGATATCAAGATCGGAATCACCGGTGATCATGTAAACGTAGAGATCTGCGTTTTCGCAGGAAACGGTCATCGTATCGGAAGTCGTGTAGCCGATATCGAAACGCAGGGTGCCCGGATAATCGAAGAAGAATCCTACGTGTGTCTTGCCGGAGATGATGATGAAGTTGTGTGCTGCATACAGAGAGGTTTTGCTCTCTACGTGGTTTGGATCATCAGCGCAGTCACTGATGTAAAGAAAACCGCGTTTGTTGATGCCGCGGTTGGCTTCGCCAAGTCCGAATACCATGTCCTCGTCAGCAAGCTTTGTAGTGAAGGAGAAGCCGTTCTCGGTGGAGAAGGTACCGTAATCCGGGTTTCCTTCGGAAGAGGGGATCTCTTTTACAACAGCTTCGGTTTCAAATGGGGTTCCGTAGACAAATTTTTTTACCATGTCATCCTCCTTGTAAAATAAATGGAAAATATAGTGTTTTGGTTAGGTTTAGCGCAACACCTTTGTAATTTTATTATAACAGGGATCGGAAAAATGTCTAGCAAAAATCATCCTTTTTTTAACAAAAAACGCGGTAACTGCGCAGAGTCATGCGAAATGGAAGAAAAATCAGTCTTTTTCGGAAGCTTCGGCTGATGTTTTCTCTTCTGTGCGTTTTCGGAAATCCCGGGGGCTGCAGCTGTAGGTACGAAGGAAGATTTTGGAATAGTAGCTCTGATGATTGAAGCCGCATGCAGTACAAATTTCCGCGATCGACAGTTTCGTATTGTTTAAAAGATGGCAGCTCACCTCCAGGCGGTAATGGTTCAGAAAATCGATCGGACTCTGGTTCAGATAACGGCGGAAAATCTGACAGCACTTGTTGCGGCAGACTTTTCCGGCGGCCGCAATTTCGTCGAGATTGATGGACTCGCTGTAGTGGCTGTAAATATAAGACACCATATCACGCTGTACGAGAAGATCCGGCTCCTTCGGTTTTGCGGCCGCCTCATTTGGCATCATCGGATGGCTGCGCAAAAGACGGCACCATAAAAGCGATAGAAGTGCGGCGGCTTCTATTTCATAGGCGGCCGGATGCTCTTTTTTAATGCGGAGAATTTCAGGAAGAAGCTGCAGTGCTTCGGCATCCTCCGGAAACTCCGGTTTTAAATGAAGATATTCCAGAGACGGATTCGAGAGAACCGGTGCAATATACGACTGGTACAGAACACTGTTCGTGATGAAAATTTTGGGATGACACAGAATACGGATAAAATCGCAGTCCTGCCCGTTTTCGGAATATCCGTAGTGCATTTGGCGGGAATTGACCATGAGTGCTTCACCGGTGTTTAATAGAACACGTTTTCCATTCATATAATAGTTCATCTGTCCGGAGCGGATATACACCCATTCGATGTCTTCATGCCAGTGGCAAAGTGCCCTGTGATTCGGATAGGCGGAAAGAAGTCCTTCCCGAATAGAAAGCGGAATGCCGACTTCATCGTAACGGACGATTTCAGATGCATCCTGCATGATTTTTGTTATAGGATCATTGACCATAAAAAGCTCCTCTTTCGTCTTGTTAAAAAATACAATAATTATAAAAATACGGAATATTGTCATTGAAAAAACGCTAAATTCGAGATAATATGATTATAACATATCAATTCATCCGGCAGCAAGAAATTCTGCTTATGAATATGGGATTGAGGTAACGATCGGTGATAATGTATGGCTTGGCGGAAACACGGTTGTTGTGCCGGGGGTACATATCGGAAGTAATGTGGTTATCGGAGCAGGAAGCGTCGTGACAAAAGATATTCCGGACTGGAGCGTTGCCGTGGGAAATCCGTGCCGTGTGGTAAAAAAGATTACAGAAGAAGATAAACAGTATTATTTCAAGGACAGAAAATTTGATGATGAGGCATGGGAAGTCATCAAAGATCTGTAAAAACGAAAAGCTTTCTTGGGCAGTCATGCGATGAAAAAACTCTGTACCGTATCCATCTGGGAATTTCCGGGGATGCGATGCAGAGTTTTTTACTTTACCTATGCGATAGGAGACAGGAAATTCTGCCGGATTTTGCTATGGCAAAAAAATTGTGAATCCTGTTTTTGGGCAGCAAAAAATGCCCAGAGCCGGAATCGAACCAGCGACACGAGGATTTTCAGTCCTCTGCTCTACCAACTGAGCTATCTGGGCATTTGGATTTCCTGTTGGAAACCTTTGTTAATATAACATGAATTCACGAAAATTGCAACTGTTTTGTTGAAAATCGTGAAAAAATTGTGCTTTTTGGGGAATGGCGGTGTATTTTCGTTCGAGAATGTGGTAGTATAAAAGGTATGCAAAGAGGAAGCAAGGAGAAGTATTAAAAAGATTATGAAAATTATTCTGACTGCGGTCAACGCAAAATATATTCATTCCAATCTTGCAGTTTACACGCTGCAGGCGAGCGCGGAGAAAGCCGGTGTGTTCCCGGAGATCCGTGAGTTTACGATCAACCAGTCAAAAGATTCCATGCTGCGGAGTCTGTTTCTGGCGTATGCGGATGTCGTCTGTGTGTCGTGTTATATCTGGAACATATCTATTGTGGAAGATTTGATTACGGAATATCACAAAATCAGCCCGGAAACGAAGATCTGGCTTGGCGGGCCGGAGGTGTCGTACCACGCGGAGGAGATGCTGGAGCAGTATCCGTTCCTTGACGGAATCATGAAGGGTGAGGGCGAAATTACCTTCCGTGAACTGGCAGTGTATTACCAGAATCAGGAGAACGGCACGGAGGGGAAAACGCTTGAAGAGATCCACGGCATTACATACCGTGATGCAGAAGGAGCCATCAAAAGCAACCCGTGGCGTCCGGCCATGGATCTGTCCGAGGTGGATTTTCCGTATGCGAATCTGAAAAAATTCGAGAACCGCATCATTTATTATGAGTCAAGCCGCGGTTGCCCGTTTTCATGCAGTTACTGTCTTTCTTCTATTGATAAGCGGCTTCGGTTCCGAAATCTGGATCTGGTCAAAAAGGAACTCGCCTTTTTCCTGGAACAGAAAGTACCGCAGGTCAAATTTGTGGACCGTACGTTCAACTGCAGGAAAGACCATGCAATGGCGGTCTGGAAATTCATTGCAGAGCATGACAACGGCGTGACGAATTTCCACTTTGAGATCGCCGCTGATCTGATTACTGAGGAGGAACTGGAACTCTTAAATACCCTGCGTCCGGGGCTGGTACAGCTTGAGATCGGCGTTCAGTCTACGAATCCGCAGACGATCGAGGCGATCCACCGGAAGATGGATTTTGGAAGAGTCACAGAGATTGTAAACCGGATTGCGAAGGGAAGAAACATCCATCAGCATCTCGACCTGATCGCGGGCCTGCCGTATGAGGATTATGACAGTTTCCGCCGTTCGTTTGCGGATGTCTATGCACTGCGTCCGCAGCAGTTACAGCTGGGATTTTTGAAAGTGCTGCGCGGTTCTTTCATGTATGAGCATACCGAGGAATATGACTGTCATTATCAGGAGCGCGAACCATATGAGGTACTGTACACGAAATGGCTGCCGTACGACGATGTGCTGAAGCTCAAAGACGTGGAGGAGATGGTGGAAGTCTACTACAACAGCGGCCAGTTCGTCCACACACTGCCGATGATCGAGCATCTGTATGAGAACCCGTTCGATTTCTTCCAGGAGCTCGGCGATTTCTACTGGGCAAAGGGCTACAGTGAGGCGGCACATAACCGGATTCAGCGGTATGAAATTCTGCTCGAGTTTTTGCAGGACGAAAAACAGCAGGATGAAGCATTCTTCCGTCAGATGATGGTGCTCGATCTGTATGCGCGTGAAAATATGAAGACACGGCCGCGCTTTGCAAAAGATCCGTCCGAATGGAAAAACGAGTCGCGTGACTTTTATCAGAAAGAAGCCGAAACGAGAACACTTCTGCCATCGTATACGACATACGATTGGAAGCAGCTGCAGCGCATGACGCATGTGGAAGTTTTTGATTACGATGTGCTCGGAAACGGGGAAAAGGCGCGTACGGTACTCCTGTTTGATTATCAGAAGCGCGATCCGCTGACGGGAAATGCGGAGATGATCGACTGCAGTGAGTTTTTTTACGCTTGACATTTCAAAAGAACATGAGATACTAGAAAAGGTAATAAAAGATGAAAATACAAGATTTTGTAGTGCTCGATCTTGAGACAACGGGTCTTTCTGTAAAGGAAGACCAGATTCTGGAGATCGGTGCAGTAAAAGTGCAGGGCGGAGAGGTCACGGCATCGTATGAGACTTTTGTCAATCCGGGCAGAAAAGTGCCGGAGCGGATCACGGAACTCACCGGAATCCGGGATGAGATGATTGCGAATGCGCCCGATGTGGAGACTGCTGTCCGCGGCTTTCTGGATTTCTGCGGCGGCCTGCCGCTTCTGGGGCACAATATTCTGTTTGATTACAGCTTCATCAAGCAGGCAGCGATAAATGCCCGTCTGGACTTTGAAAAAGAAGCGTGGGATACGTTGAAAATTGCACGGAAAGCCCTCCCGGATCTGGAGAGCAGAAGCCTTGAAGCACTCTGCGGCTACTATCAGATCCCGCGGGAACACGCACACCGTGCAATGGACGATGTGCTGGAAACGCTGGCACTGTTCCGAAAACTGGAAGAAGGATTTTCGGAAGATCACCCGGAATGGTTTGCCGCAGCGCCTCTGAAGGCCAAAATGAAACGCGAGGTTCCGGCGACGGAGGCGCAGAAAAAATATCTGGCGGACCTGATCCGGTACCATGAGCTGGATCTCGAACCGGAGTGGGGAGCACTCACAAAAAGCCGTGCATCCCGCATGATCGATCAGATTATTCTGGCACATGGAAGAATGGAAAAACGACAGAGAACTGAGAAAAAATAGAAGAGAAAAAGAAAGGATGGAACGATGAGTAATAAAGTCAATCGAAAAGCCCCGACAGAGGCACAGAAAAAGAAGAAAGATCCGCTGGCAAAGAAGAGAAATGCAGCAAAGATGCTGGCATTGATTCTTGCAGTGGTTATGGTGCTTGGTATGGTTCTTCCAGCACTTTTATGGCTGGTGTAAAGAGATTCTGTAAAAGACAGAGTGAAATGGGAAACGGATCAAGAAGAGGCACAGTATGAAAAACAGCAGAAAAATAAGAGGCCTGCTGGTGATGCTTATCGCATTCGCATTCTGCTTTCTGGCAGAACCAGTCAAAGCGGATGACCGGACAGCGCTGGACGGAATCTATGTAGAAGACATTTCCGTCGGCGGTATGACCGAAGAGCAGATCACACAGGCAGTAAACGACAAAATTGAACAGTTAAAACCCTCGGTTATCAACCTGTCTGCCGGAGAGCAGAATGCACAGGTGACAGCAGGGGATCTCGGACTTTCCTGCGCCAACCCGGAGGTGGCAAGAGAAGCCGTCACAATCGGGCAGGAAGGCAATGTACTGAAGCGGTTCCTGACACAGAACCGGCTCAAAAATGGAGAGACGGTGACGTTTTCCCTGAAATATACAGTCGATGGCGAGGCAGCGCGCCAGGCGGTAGAAAACAACACGGCCGTGCTGAACCGCGAGGCAACAGATGCAACGCTGACCCGCGAAAACGGCGAATTTATCGTCAATCCGGGCCAGACCGGATGCAGCGTCAACGTGGATGAGTCCACGGCGAAGGTTGTCAATTACCTGACGACAAGCTGGCGGGGCGGCATCGGCGGCGTAGAACTGGTAACAGAAGAAACACCGGCAGGCGGCAATCCGGAGCAGCTTGCACTTGTCAAAGATCTGCTCGGCGAGGGTATGACGGAGTATGGCAACGGTACGAGCGGCAGAAAACAGAATGTCGCAGTCGGCGCAGAGAAGATTAACGGAACGCTGGTACAGCCGGGCGAGGAATTTTCCGTAGAGGCGGTCGTTGTGCCGTTTGATGCGGAAAATGGTTATGCACTGGCAGCATCGTATGAGATGGGCAAGGTCGTCGATTCGTACGGCGGCGGTATCTGCCAGGTTTCCACAACGCTCTATGTTGCTGTCTTAAAAGCAGAGCTTGAGGTGACGGAGCGGTACAGCCATTCCATGATTGTCCACTATGTGGATCCGTCGATGGATGCGGCGATTGCAGAGGGATTGAAAGACCTGAAATTCATCAACAATACGGATGCGCCGATTTATATTGAGGCGAGCGCGGACGGAAGCACCCTGCATTTTGCCATCTACGGCCATGAGACGAGAGATCCGAACCGCACGGTCCGCTATGAGAGTGAGACGACAAGCACGGAGGATCCGACGCCGGGCCTGACGGAAGATGCGAATGCATCGTTTGGAACAATTGAACAGACATCGTACGGCTATCAGGGTTCGACGGCGCGGCTGTGGAAGATTGTGAATGACAATGGAAATGAGACGAAGGAGCAGGTGAATTCCAGCACTTACCGCATGACATCGGATGTCTATACCGTGGGAACAAAGACGGACAATGCAGCGGCGCGCGCGGAAATGCAGGCGGCGATTGCGGCAAATGATCTTGCAAAAGCAAAGGAAGTTGCAGTGAAATACAGCCAGAGCAGTTCGTCATCGAGTTCTTCGGAGAAGAAGGAAGACAGCAGCGATGATTCGGATTCGGATGGTACGGAAAAGACGGACGACAGCAGCGATACAGAGAAAACGGAGGACGATGAGGACTAGGCGTTTTCTGGTTACAATTCGCTGGGAACCAGTGAACTGTAACATTTTCCGTGAAAAATGGGAAAGCAGAGGGAAAAGGAGTACGGATTCCGTCTGCTTTTTCGTTTGAAACAGGAAGTTCGAGGAGGACAAGGGATGCGAAAGGGTAAATTACAGCAGAGCGTGCTGGTGCGCTCGGTGTTTAAGATGCTGGGGCAGAAAAGAGAGGACGCAGCAGGGCCGGCGGTCGGACGCGGGGTATCGGCACTTGCAGGAGAAAAGGAGACGCAGGTGTTTTCGTGTGCGCCGGTGCTGGTGAAGGATCCGGAGGACGCGGTGCTCGCGGTCTGCCGGGTGTGCAACAGTGTGGCCGCGGCGGGGGCATCGGCAAAAGGAGTGCTGGTGTCGCTGATGCTGCCGGAGGCGATGGAAGAAAAGAATTTAAAGGAGCTGATGCGGGCGGTTGACGGTGCGTGTGTGCGGTATGGAACTGCGGTGATCGGCGGGCATACGGAGGTGACGGACGGGGTTTTGTATCCGGTGCTTACCGTGACGGCGGCAGGCGGGACAACTCGTGCGGGGCTGTTTGATCCGTCGTGTGTGACAGCGGATTTGGATCTTGTCGTGACGAAGGGGATTGCGCTTGGCGCGGTGTCTTATCTGGCAAAGACAAGAAGGGATGAGCTTCTGACGAGATTTTCTCCGGGATTTATCCATGGGGCGGCGGATTTTTCGGAGGATTACTCTGTCTGCCGTGAGGCGGAGATTGCGATCGGGCACGGTGCGGCTGCGATGCAGGATCTCTCGGAGGGCGGGATTTTCGGGGCGCTCTGGGAGATGGCGGACGGCGCGGGTATCGGGCTTGATGTGGCGCTGAAGAGGATTCCGATCCAGCAGGAGACGGTGGAGATCTGTGAGTTTTTCGGGGTGAATCCGTATCAGATGCTTTCGACGGGAGCGCTGCTGATTGCGGCGGCGGACGGCGAGGGGCTGGTGCAGAAAATGGCACTCGAAGGGATTCCATCGGCGGTGATTGGGCGGACGACATCCGGGAAGGAGAGGATTCTCCGGAACGGGGAAGAGGTCCGGTATCTGGATAAGCCGCAGATGGATGAGATGTACCGGGTTGGCAGATAAGGCTTAAATATACGACAGGAGTGATTGATAAAATGGCACATTTGAATATTGTTCTTCATGAGCCGGAGATTCCAGCAAATACAGGTAATATCGGACGGACGTGTGTGGCGACGGGGACGAGGCTGCATCTGATTAAGCCGCTGGGGTTTGATATTTCAGACAAGGCGGTGAAGCGCGCGGGGCTGGATTACTGGCCGAAGCTGGATGTGACGGTGTATGAGAGTTACGAGGATTTTCTGGAGAGAAATCCGGGGGCGAAGATTTACTATGCGACGACGAAGGGGCCGCAGACGTATGTGGATGTGCAGTATGAAGAGGACTGCTTTATCATGTTCGGAAAGGAAAGCGCGGGGATTCCGGAGGATATTCTGTACGATAATCAGGAGACGGCGGTGCGGATTCCGATGATTAATGATATTCGGTCGCTGAACCTTTCAAATTCCGTGGCGATCGTACTGTACGAGGCACTGCGGCAGAATAACTTTGACCATATGCAGCTCGCGGGGCATTTGCGGACGCATGAGTGGAGGTAGACGGACGGGACTCTGGTGATCGTAGACGGAGCTGCATTCTTTTTATAAGGAAGAAGTTAAGATCATTTCCAATTCGGCGAAGACCTGCTCGGCGTAAAGCTGTTTGATTTCGTGGCGGGTCATGCCGGAGACGTTGGTCTGGAAGGTGAAGGTGTGGGCTTGGGCTTTGTATAAAATACAGAAGTAGACGACGCCCTGTACGCTGTCAGCGTTGTTGGGGTCGAGATTTCCGGTTGTGCCGGTGATTCCGATGGCGATGGCGGTGTGCAGGTTTTCTTGTACTGTGCGGGCCATGGCTTCGGCGCATTCGGGGGAGTAGACGCCGTGGATTTCGATGACGGAAGGGTCGACGCCGACGAGGACTTTGGTTTCGTTCAGATACGTGACGTAGCCGCCGGGGAAAATGGCGGAGGCGCCTTCGGTGTCGGTGATCAGGGAGGCGATCAGGCCGGAAGTGCAGCTTTCCATGGTGGAAATGGTGGTGTGGGATGCAATGAGCTGTTTGATGATGGAATCAATGGTGTTTGGGTTCATAGTGAAAATTACCTCCAGAGTTAGTTTGATATGTCTGGCAAAAAAGCCCCTCGGCGGAGGGGCTTATTTTGGTGCTTCGCCTTTGGCGAGTGTAAAGATAAATTCGGTACCAACGCCCTCTGTACTGATGACATTGATATTCTGGTTATGCGCAGTGATGATCTCTTTGACGATCGAAAGCCCAAGTCCCGTTCCTTTGCGGTCCTTGCCGCGGGAGGCGTCGAGCTTGTAGAAGCGCTCCCAGATTTTCGTGATGCTTGCCTTTGGAATGCCGCAGCCGGTGTCCTTGACGGAGACGAAGACTTTGCCGTGCTTCTCCGTTGTCTCAACTGTGATGGTGGAATCGTTGTTGCTGAATTTGATTGCATTATCAATGAGATTGTACAGCACCTGCTGGATTTTTCCCATATCGGCGCAGACGTATAAGGTGCGCGATGCGAGGATCAGTGAAATGGAAATCCGCTTTTTCGTGCAGGTTCCCTCAAACGAAGCGGCGGTATCCTTGATGACGGCGTTGATGTCAAACGAGGTCAGATCGAGCATATTCCCTTTATCGTCGATGTCGTTCAGCGTCAGCAGGCTCTGCGTCAGCTTGTGCAGCCGTTCTGTCTCAAACAGAACGATTTTCAGATATTTTTCCTGCATTTCCGGCGGAATCGTTCCGTCAAGGATCGCCTCCACGTAGCCTTTGATCGAGGTCAGCGGTGAGCGGAAGTCGTGAGAGACGTTCGCCACAAATTTCCGCTGGTATTCGCCGGTCTTGTTCAGCTCGCCGGACATGTAGTTCAGCGTGGAAGCGAGATACCCCATCTCATCGTGAGATTTAACATCAATTTTGTGGGTCAGGTTGCCGGAGGCATACTCCTTTGCACCGTTGATGATCTTTTTCAGCGGCCGGTACACGACGAGGGAGAAAAAGATCAGAATCACAAACGAGAGTCCGAACACGAGCAGGAACAGAAAATCAATCCGTGCCAGCAGACTTTCCCTCTGCTGATAGACGTCCTGCAGCGGAAGGTGGATGGCGACATAGCCATTGATCCGGAAATCGGAGGTGACGGGAACCATGACGCTCAGCATCTTGTCTTCGAAATAGCCGAAAAACGTTCCCGTGCTGTAATATTCGCTGCCGAGCGCAACCGGATCAAAACCGTCGATGATCTCCGGGTTTTCCTCATCGAGTGCAGCTGCCGTGTTCAGCAGAATTTCCCCGTCTGCGCTGATGAGCCAGATCTGGGAATTGTGATAGGAAGCCAGTGCACTGAGCGAATTGTAAAGATCCGTCAGGGAACGCTCACTGTGGTAATAAAGGTCGCCCTGTTTGGAAGCGATCTGCGTGGCCTCCCGGTACAGACTGGTGCTCGCGCTGGAGACCAGACTGTCCTCCACCATGCGGGAGCCGACCGTTGAGATCAGCGTAAAGCCGGCAATGGCGAGAATGACATAAATGAGAATTAATTTCCGGTAAAGCGTGCGTCGCATTATTTTTTAACCTCAAACTTGTAACCGATGCCCCAGACCGTCGTGATGGCCCAGGAGGCATGGTCCTTGATTTTTTCGCGGAGACGTTTGATATGAACGTCTACCGTGCGGGTATCGCCGATGTACTCATAGCCCCAGATATGGTCGAGGAGCTGTTCTCGCGTAAAGACCTGGTTTGGTGAGGAAGCAAGGAAGTAGAGAAGCTCCAGTTCCTTCGGCGGCATATCGACGGTGCGGCCCTGGTAAATGACGGAATAGTTCGTCTGGTTGATGATAAGATCCGGGTACTCGACACATTTTCCTGCGTTCGCGGACACCGGGATCGTGCGTGATGGCTGAAATCTCCGCAGCACTGCTTTCACACGGGCAACGAGCTCCTTGGAATCAAATGGTTTGATGATGTAGTCATCCGCGCCGAGTTCCAGGCCGAGGACTTTGTCGAACACCTCGCCCTTTGCCGAGAGCATGATGATCGGAACATCGGAATCGTGCCGGATTTCGCGGCAGACCTGGTAGCCGTCCATGCCGGGCAGCATCAGGTCGAGCAGAATCAGGTTCGGCTGGAAGGAGTGAAACTCCCGGACAGCCTCTTCTCCATCGTTTACAATTTTTGTGTCATAGCATTCCTTGGTCAGATAGAGAGAAATCAGTTCTGCGATATTGTTATCGTCATCGACGATCAGAATTTTCTGTTTGGAAGCCATAAAAGATTCTCCTTCACTGGGGACAGGACGGAACCGCATACAGTATGCGTTCCGTCCCATATTTTCCTGAGTTTTTATTTCTTAAACGTAACAATCGTAACGCCGGCATCGCCCTCGCCGAATTCCGCTAAATGGAAGTCCGCTACGTGTTTCTGGCGGCGCAGATAATTGTGAATGCCTTTCCGCAGTGCGCCCGTTCCTTTTCCGTGGACAACGCGGACACTCGGCAGATGGGAGAGATAAGCGTCATCGAGATATTTGTCGAGTTCGGCAACCGCTTCATCCACCGTTTTTCCGAGCAGATTGATCTCGGTAGAAATCGTGGCAGCCTTGGAAAGCTTCGATTTTCCGCTGCTTGTGCGGGAGATGGACGGGCCGGTGATGACAGCCTCGTCGATCAGCACAAGGTCGGAGATATGCACTTTGGTCCGCATGATACCCATCTGGACGAAGAGATTTCCCTTCGAATCCGGGCGGGTGCTGACAGTACCTTTGAGATTCATGCTTAAGACTTTGACGGCATCGCCGAGATGAAGATCCTGCGGGCGGAGATTTCCGGTGCGCTTCGGTACTTCCTTCGCCTTTTTCTTATCGAGCTTGTTCATCTTTTCACGCAGAGCGGTACGTTTCTGCTCCATTTCGCGGACGGAAACATTCTCTTTTCCAAATTTCTGGAAATCGCGCATCGTCTGGTCGGCGTATTCCTTCGCCTCGCGGAGAATTCTCTGTGCCTCCTCGGTTGCATTGGAGATCATCTTTTCTTTTCTTGCGTCGATCTGTTCCTGATTCTTGGCAAGGCTCTGCTTCAGGGATTCGACTTCCGCGCGGGTGCGGGCAAGCTCTTCTTTTTCGCGTTCCAGCGTGATCCGGTTCTGCTCGAGAGTGGTCAGAACGTCCTCAAACGATTCATCCTGCTCGCTGATTTCGTCTTTTGCCTTGTTGATGATGTAGTCCGGCAGGCCGAGTTTGCTGGAAATCGCAAACGCATTACTCTTTCCAGGAACGCCGACGAGCAGGCGGTATGTCGGGCTTAAAGTCTCGACATCGAATTCACAGCAGGCATTCTCCACGCCCGGTGTGGATAAGGCATAGATTTTCAGTTCACTGTAGTGTGTCGTTGCCATGGTGCGGATGCCGCGCTCGTGGAGCGTAGAGAGGATCGCGATGGCAAGCGCCGCGCCCTCTGTCGGGTCGGTACCGGCGCCGAGCTCATCGAACAGGACGAGGGAATTGCGGTCTGCCTTGTCGAGGAAGGAAACTACATTCGTCATGTGGGAGGAGAAGGTACTCAACGACTGCTCGATGCTCTGCTCATCACCGATATCGGCGTAAACCTCGTCGAAAACGGAAAGGGAGGAGCGGTCGAGTGCCGGAATGTGAAGTCCGGACTGGCCCATCAGTGTTAAGAGTCCGACCGTCTTTAAGGAAACCGTTTTACCGCCGGTATTCGGTCCGGTGACGATCAGAAGGTCGAAATCTTCGCCGAGCGACAGATCAATCGGAACGACTTTTTTCGCATTGATCAGCGGGTGGCGTGCCTTGCGCAGGTGGATTTTACCTTCGGTGTTGAAGATCGGCTCATTGGCGTTCTGCTCCATTGCAAGAGCGGCGCGCGCGAAGATGAAGTCAAGCTCTACCATGTTTTCGAGGTCGTAACGGATCTCATCGCGGTGCAGGTCTGCCTGGGCACTCAACGTAGAGAGGATGACCTCGATTTCTTTTGCTTCTTCAATTTCCAGCTCACGGATATCGTTGTTCAGTTTGACAACGGCCATCGGCTCGACAAAGAAGGTGGAACCGGTCGAGGACTGGTCATGTACCATGCCGGGAACCTGGCCTTTGTACTCGGATTTGATCGGGATACAGTAGCGGCCGTCGCGCATCGTGATGACGGCATCCTGCAGATACGTGCGGTAGGAACCGTTGACGAGCGAGATTAACTGGCTGTGGATTTTTTCCTCACACGATTTGATGGAACGACGGATGCGGCGTAGATTCGGGCTTGCATCATCGCTGATTTCATCCTCGGAGAGAATACAGCGGCGGATTTCCGTGGAAAGCAGCGTCAGAGGCTCCAGTGTTTCGAAGAGATCTTCGAGGCTGTCCGGCGTCTGGTCCGCATTTTCGCGGCGGCCGTACGCTTTGACGCGTGCCGTGTTTTCCAGAAGTGCGGCGGTCTGCAGAAGCTCCGTGATGTTCATGGAGCTGCCGATTTCGAGACGCTTTAATGCGCCGCGGATATCTTTGGCATCACCAAAGGAAATGTGGCCTTTTTTAAAGAGCCGGGTGAGCGCGTCGTGTGTCTCGTGCTGCATCCGCGTAATCTGGGAGAGGGAAGAAGAAGGAACGAGCTCCAGACATTTCTTCCGGCCCAGCGGAGAACTGGCATACGAAGCCAGTTGTTCGATAATTTTGTCGTATTCGAGCGTTTTTAATGCTTTCTGATTCATAATACTTACCTTTTCGTAATTCATAATTCAGTCATTGTCTACAGATAACGCGGTATTTTTGATGCAATACCGCACGGATCTGATGTTACAGTTCACAGGTACCCTGCGAACTGTAACATTCGCAGCCCTCATTTAAAGTTTTGCTTCGCAAAAGGAGGGC